>Ga0208768_1000437_pt1 | contig 27936 bp, 9 predicted proteins | sample AntAceMetag02UK1_FD_184760 | JGI IMG/M metagenome (GOLD analysis project Ga0208768, IMG submission 184760) | Saline lake microbial communities from Ace Lake, Antarctica - Antarctic Ace Lake Metagenome 02UK1 (SPAdes) (version 2) | ecosystem: Environmental > Aquatic > Non-marine Saline and Alkaline...
AGCCCTTACCAAATAGCTAGCTTAAATAACTTGTTCTGGCTAAGCATTACCCCAGATGCATGGGACAAGAATTTTGAACAGACGGCAAATATAGATGCTACGGCTACAAAAGATTGGTACGGTGGTAAAGGTTTTATACCCATAGGATCGAGTGATGTCCCTTTTGCTGGTCAAGCTGATGGAAATCCTGAAAACTTCCTATTTTACAGGGGAAATGGCCATACTATAAAAGGGTTATATATAAACCGCCCAGAACAGGACAATGTGGGCCTATTTGGAAAATTGGACTATAGTAATATAAGCGATTTAGGACTGGAAAACGTAAATATAACGGGTAAGCAAGGAGTAGGAGGTTTTGTAGGAAATGCTGGTAATTCGGTCATCAGGCGCAGTTTTACTACGGGCAACGTAACAGGTACGAATCAAGTAGGCGGGTTTATGGGGGTAGGGCTTAGCTCGGAACTCTATGATAATTACGCTAGAACTACGGTAAAGGGTACAAACAGGGTTGGTGGCTTTTTAGGGGATACCCAAGAAGGCTATGTATATCATAGTTACAGTACGGGTGTCGTGACCTTGTTACCTGGGGAATCCTTCCCTACTGTAGGTGGTTTTCATGGAAATTTTATTGGTGGAACTGGAACAGGTCTTAGCGGTATCGTAGACTGTTTTTGGGATACGGAAACGAGTGGGCAAACTACAAGCGGAGGTGAATTTAATCCTCCACAAAAAGTATGGGGCGTTACTACCGAGGCTATGAAAGCCATTGCTAGCTATACGAATTCGAACGTACAGGCCAATAACGTGGATATAGAAACTGCTTGGGATTTTAAGACAAATCCAAATAACGACAGTGCCGATGAGGATATATGGCAATTGGGATGTGGAAATACACTTAATGGAGGCTATCCCATCTTAAGTTGGCAATACAAAAGCCCAGTTCTTAACGATTTTAGTCCAAAAACTAGTGAAGATGACTCAGTGTCAATGACCATAACGGGACAACACTTGCAAAATGTAACATCGGTTCTTGTGGGTGGTGCTTCAATTACAACATTCTCTGTAAATGAAACGGGAACTGAAATCAGTTTTAGTCTCAGTAACCCTACTGCGGGGTCGGTTGTACTATCGGACGGTTGTGATACTATCTCCTTAGCGGGCTTTACGGTGGTAGTTCCACCAGCACCCATCGAGCCTCCTATCGTACTTCGGCCTGCCGATGGTAGTGTAATCTGTGATGAATTTCCGCTGAGCTATACCCTTGGCGACGATCCGGAACCCAATAGCGTGGAAATAGTTTTTGAACAGGTAGATGGTGAAGGCGAGCCGGTGGCGATACCCATTATGTCCAATGAAAAAGAACTCGATTTAAAAGTGAATCTGAAGAACATTGATAATGTAAATGAGGTTTTGGACAATAGTATACTAAATACGCTGTCAAAGGATATCCTGTACAATATGAACTTGATGTACACTTCTAATGCTAATGAAATCGAGTATTCTAAAATGGTAAATAATATCACATTTAAAGGAATATCCGGTTTTATATATCCTGAGGCGGCGCAGTTGATAACGGGTGTAGCCATGGAAATATTTGAACCCATTGGAGCCGTTGTTTTCGGCGCGCCCGTGACCATTACGCCGGCCTTACCAGAAGGTTTGGTTTTCGATACCAAAACGGGTGCAATAACAGGTACGCCCTTAGCCGAGTTGGAGACAAGTACCTACACGGTAACGGTATCCAACGAATGTGGTGAGGAGCAGGATACGTTTTTCTTAAGCATATTTAACGACACGGATGGCGACGGAATTCCCGATAATATGGATATAGACGATGACAATGACGGTATTTTAGATGTACTGGAAGGTGATGATGACAGCGATAGCGATGGTTTTATAGATCGCTTGGATATTGATAGTGACAATGACGGTATTCCCGATAATGTTGAGGCACAAGCTACAAATGGGTATAGCGCACCGGCTGAAAACGACGCGGACGGTGACGGTTTGGACGATGCCTACGAAGGTACTGGCGATGTAGGCTTGGATCCCGTAAATACAGATGGTACAGATTTACCCGATTACTTGGACGACGATAGTGATAATGATACGGTGCCCGATACGCTGGAGGCCTTTGATACCGATACCGATAAGGATGGCAGGGTGAATATATTTTCTAGTGGCTCTGATATGGATGGCGATGGTTTGGACGATGCCTTTGAAGGTACGGATACCAATGATGGTTTTGATGTAAACGACGAACTGAATACAGGTGCGGCAGGTACACAAAATACCGATGCCGAAGATGAGCCCGATTTTAGGGATTTGGATGACGATAACGATGGTGTACTGACCGTTGATGAAGATATAGATGGTGACGGCGACCCTACCAATGATGATACGGATAATAATGGCATTCCAAACTATTTGGATATAGATGATGATGGGGACGGCCTAGAAACGGTTATTGAAGATGCCAACGGAGACGGAAATTTCTCAAACGATGATACCGATGGTGATGGCATCCCGAACTATCTGGATGTTGATGACAATACAGAAGTTCCTGGGAATCCAGAGCTAGAAGACCCAGACGCGGATAAGGAAATTGTGGTCTACCAAATGGTAACGCCCAATAATGATGGCCGTAACGATGTCATGGTTATAGAGCACATTGAAGCCTATCCGGATAATACCGTTCAAATCTTTAATCGTTGGGGCCGTTTGGTCTGGCAAACCCAAGGCTATGACAATAGCAGCAACGCCTTTGGCGGAATCGCCAATGTGGACTATACCATAAAAAGGGAGGCAAGACTGCCTTCCGGAACCTATTTCTACGTGGTTAAATATAGGACAGGTACAGAAAGCAAAGAGGAGGCTGGCTATATATACGTAAGTCAATAGGTATAAGCATTAACGAAAAGATTAGAGAAGATGAAATTAAGAATAGTTATAGTTTGGATATTGTTTTTAGGTATGGCAGACGTAGCCTTTGCACAGCAAGACGCACAGTATACCCAGTATATGTATAACACTATTAGTATCAATCCGGCCTATGCGGGCAATAGGGGTGTATTAAGTTTAACGGCCTTGCATAGGGATCAATGGGTGGGTCTGGATGGCGCACCAAAGTCCCAGACCTTCAATATTCATGCACCGGTAGGTAATAACGTAGGTTTAGGATTTAATGTGATAAACGATGCTATTGGACCCATGCAGGAAACCAGTTTTGATATCGCGTTCTCTTACACCGTACCAACATCACTTAACGGAAAACTTTCTTTTGGATTAAAGGCAGGAGGGCATTTATTGAATATAGATTACATGGGCTTACGTCAGTTTGTCCCAGAGCTTACGGCGGCCGATAATATAGATCAAAAGTTCTCTCCTAATTTTGGAGCCGGAATGTATTACCATAGTGAGAGGTTTTATGCAGGACTAAGTGTTCCTAATATTCTGGAAACACGTCATTTTGATGAAGCGTCCGATACTAACGATGCTTCTAGTTTTGTAAGTAAGGAGCGTGCCAGTTATTATCTGATGACTGGTTATATTTTGGACTTGGCCCCTAACTTACAATTTAAACCTGCGGTGCTGGGCAAGATTGTAAACGGTAGCCCTTTTCAGTTAGATGTATCGGCCAATTTTCTGTTCGCCAATAAAGTAACCTTGGGAGGGGCATACCGGTGGAACAATGCATGGAGCGCTCTGGCCGCGTTTCAATTAAGCCGTGGGGTTATGATTGGAATGGCCTACGATGCGGAAACCACCGATCTGGGGCAAGCCAGCTTTAATAAGGGATCCTTTGAGGTATTGCTACGTTTCGAGATTTTTAATACAGCTAACCCTATGCGATACCCGCGTTTTTTTTAAAGGAGAATTGTTTTACTATTTAGAAAGTTGATAAAATGAGCACAAAGAATTATTTTAAAATACTCGCCATAATCCTACCGATATGTTTTATGGCAACAACAATAAATGCCCAAGAAGGAAAGAGAGCCAAGGCCGATAATTTTTTTGCGACCTATGACTATGCCAAGGCCATACCGCTATACGAACAATTAAAAGAACGTGATGGGGATTTGGAAAGCCTTTTGCTCCCTCTGGCAGATGCATATTATTTTAACGCTAACTGGAAAAAAACGGTAGAGAACTATCAAGTTTTCCAAGAAATGGGAAATGCCCTACCGGCGCAACAGGTTTTTAGATATATACATGCCCTAAAAGCATTAGGCGCTGTGCCTACGGCCAATAAAGTAGCCAGTGATTTTTTGGAAATACATAAGGGTAAGGAAAATGAACCGTTTTGGACGGAAATAGAAAAATCCTTAGTGCCAACCAATAATCTAAAAACAGCGCTTAGGATCATAGAATTGGGGATAAATTCCCCCTATGCGGATATGATTCCGAGCTTTTTTGAAGATGGGCTGGTCTTTGCTTCTGCTAGAGATACGGGTAAGGTAAGTAGGAAAATTCATGGATGGAACCAAAAGCCTTTTTTAGATTTATACCAGGTACCGCTTGTAGGTGGTAATGAAGTAGGAGTAAAGGCACGTAAGCTTTCTGGAGACATAAATTCAAAGTGGCACGATTCCTCCCCGGCTTTTTCAAAAGACGGTAAAACTATGTATTTTACCCGTAATCTTGTATCCGAGAATAAGGATGAGGTGCCCGGCCTAGGACTTTTTATAGCAACCCAAAATGCGAATGGTGATTGGGATACGGAATCCTTGCCCTTTAATGATACGTCATTTTCTAATGCACATCCCGCACTGTCTCCAGACGGGAAAACACTCTATTTTTCATCTGACCGCCCAGGTGGTTTTGGCTATACGGACCTTTACCGTGTTGCTATAGCTGAAGATGGAAGCTATGGAAAGCCAATGAATATGGGTAAGGAAATAAATACAGCAGGCCACGATAGTTTTCCTTTTATAGATGCAGAAGGTCGTTTTTTCTTTGCCACTAATGGTCATCCTGGTTATGGTGGTTTGGATGTTTTTGTCGTTGGCTTAGGGAAAGGGGCTCCCATCACCCCAATTTTTAATTTAGGAGGGGCTCTGAATTCCATTGCGGACGATTTTAGTTTTATTGTGAATACGGAAAATGGTAAGGGATTTGTAACAAGTAACCGCAAGGGTGGCAAAGGTGATGATGATATTTATGGAGTAACCTTGATGGAACCTTTACGTTTATCCTATCTATTAGAAGGAATCGTGGTAAATTCCAAGACGGATGAACGCCTGCCGCAGACAGCTATTTCCTTTATTGATGACAAGGTAATACCAAATTCTGAAACCATAAGTGATGCCGAAGGTTCATTTAAGGTGACCTTGCCTATGAAGGAGAGGACATATACCTTAAAAGCTATGAAAGACGGTTTTATCCCCAAGACACAAGACTTTAGTGCAGCACAGGTTGGTGCCGAGCCATTTATAGTGTATTTAGATTCACAAGAAGATCTGGCTGAATTACTAGCTTTAGACCCTATTTATTTTGATTTTGACAAGGCTACGATTTTGCAGGTGTCCAAAGGGACTCTGGATATTTTGGTGTCCTATTTAAAGGAAAACTCAAATGTAAGTATCCAAATTAGAAGCCATACAGATAGCCGCGGAAACGATGGCTATAATTTGGCCTTATCCGGCGCACGCGCTTTGGAAACCAAAAAGTACTTGGAAGCTCAGGGAATTTCTCCGACACGCTTAACAGCAAAGGGCTTAGGTGAAGGCGAACTAAAGAACCGCTGTGAAAACGGAGTGGATTGTTCGGAAGATGAACACCAGTTGAATAGGAGATCTGAATTTATTGTGATGGCCAAAATGTGACAGATAATTTTGTAAAGCCTCTTTGGTTTGTCAAGAGTTTGTGATAAAATAATTAGTAAAAATCAATTTTAGACCCGTTGTGTCATATAATTTTTTTTACTAAAACAGATTACTGATGATTAGTAAAAAAAGCAACTTGTTTCTTTTGAATCATAGTTTGTAGCAGATAATAAATAATATGATAGGCCTTGACTGGTTTCAAAAATAGTTTAAGCGATGCACTTTAGTGCATTTCGCTTTAGTTTGTGAGGACGAGTGGTAAAATGACTTTTTTGCTCTCAATTTTTATACCAATGGGACGTATATTGGGCTAACATTCCCGGACACAAATATCAACTCAAAATTGCTACCGGATGGTAGGGCCCAAATAAATATAGAAATGGTGTTTAAACAAGCTATTTGTTATACCATTTTTGGGGTATGTGCTAATGAAATATCTGATTGGCCTATAGCGGCACGCACAAAAAAACAGGATTAAAATAAAACTACGGGATTAGGAAACGGAATAGGTTTAAGTGGTTCTGGAAAGCGAAATGCTAGAAGAGAAGGAATAAAGTATATGCTGCTTTCAGGAATTGTTTAAAGAGTAAGATGAAAAATTCTATTTTTTGAAATCCAGAGGGCAATAGCACAAAATCGCAATTTAACCTATATGAGACTTTAAAATTTTGGATAGGAAAAAAATGAATTGGACTAATTTGTCATTTTCATAAACCAAACTAAAAATACAGAACAGTTTAAAACTCTATGTTTTAACTAGTAAGAGCGTGACTATCCTAATATGGTGTTAAGAGTGTTATTTCGTTTATTGCCAACAGCTGTGTCGCTTTTTTTGTCTAATAAATGGCAAAACACAACACTTGTGCAGCAATACCTACCGAGTATTAACTTGTCCTTGGTGTTGTTGTTAAAAATAGTAATTTTAAAATTACTAGTATCTTCATTGGGTACTTAAGTAAATTGTTTAAAAGAGTGGGCCCTAATAGTTTTTTGTGTGAAACGCAAGCTCTATTAAGGGTTCGCTTATTTTATATATTTAAAAGGTTGGGCCTGGCGCGCTGCATTCATACTTTCGCTTAGGGTAATCCTCTGTTCTAGTGCAAAAAGCAATTTAGTCTTCTTCAGAAGAAAAAAAAAGACGTAATGCAATGCTTGTAGTAGTAGTATGTAATCTACAGGACAAGTCAGTTCCCAGAGCCTATAGTGTTACTTTAAACACGCTTAAACCGATATTTTTCTAGGTGTATTTTAATTGAATACAACAAAAAATACCACTTATAGCGTTAAATCCTCAATTATTACTTTGTTTACGTGGTTTTTGCGCTAAGCTCTAGCTTTGTTTTAAAATGGTACAGTTTCCGGGTTAGGTATCGGTGAAAGAACTAGCGGATAAATTGAAGTATCTAAAATTCCAGAAGAAGAAAAAGCATGTTACTCGGTATTTCTTTATTTTCCGTAGTACTTTCAGTGTTCATTATGGTGAGCAACGGTAAAAAGCATAACTGGTCGCTATTTTTATCGGCATTCATTTTTATACTGTCCTTGTATAGTGTTGCGCATTATGTTATAGCGGTAAACTTTGATTCGTTTTATGCTGCGCTCCTTTATAACCATCTTACCCCATTTTACCTGCTGTTTGGCCCTTTGCTTTACTTTTATGTGCGTGGTGTAATTTTGGACGAGCTTCGCCTTAGAAAAAAAGACCTTTGGCACATTGTACCGGCAATAGTACAATTGGTGCTTATTGTGCCCTACGTTTTTATGCCGTTTCAGGATAAGGTAAATCTTCTTTTAGAGATGAACGCCAATCCTTCAAATTTGGATCAGGGAGCTTTTAACTTACTTTTTCCGCACAGTATAAACAATGTTATCCGTATTGTGCTATTGTTGGGGTATTTAGTTTACAACATCTTGCTGCTTTTTGGTGTGGTAAGGCACAGTGCCATGGAGCGTAGTATTTACTCTAAAGACAGGAAGACCAGAGTGTACCGTTGGTTGCTGCTATTGCATGTATTGGTCTTTCTCGTGCTTATATGCTATGCGATATTCATGTTTCGTTTTTTACACGATGCAAATACCTTAGGCTCCCAGGTTTCCTTTTTTTCTTTAATGGGTTCGGGAATAGGCATTTTACTAATGAATATTTTAATATTAGGCTTTCCGGAGGTCTTGTACGGCCTTCCCCGGTTTCGCCAAAATACAGCTTACAGAAAGGTAGCCGAAGAACTAGAAAATTCTATCAACACTAACGTAAAACAAAATTTTGAACAAGAATATCTGAAGGATTTAGAAGAGCGTATTTTGTTTTATTTTAACGAAATGCGTCCGTTTAAAGACCAAAATTTCAGTATGTCTGATCTTGCCGAAACGCTCCAAGTGCCCCAGCATCATTTGGCCCTTTGTTTTAAGGAACAAATGAAGATCAGTTTTGTAGCGTTTAGAAATAAAAAAAGAGCAGCCTATGCCATTGTTCTGTTAGATTACATAGGTACACAGTACAGTATTGAGGCCATCGCTGGCATGGCAGGTTTTAAGTCTCGCTCCAGTTTCTACAATAATTTTAAAAAGGCAACTGGCCAAAATCCCAATGATTATCTAAGGAAGTCTACCCTAAAAAGCTACCCGGAATGATAAAATATGTCCAATTTCCTAGAAATTGGACAAGCCCGTACTAAAAAAACAGCAAAATAAATTGGATTTCTCGTTTTTTTGCATTTCGAAATAAAAAAACAACGTACAGTAATCAATGTGGGTTCAGGTTCAAAAGTTGTGAATCGGACTAGAACTGCACAATTCACGGTTTCATGTAAATCACTGTTCTATTGTACTTGTTGGCAGCATTTGCACTGTGGCGAAACTATTTTCTTGTTAAAAGTGGGATACAGCTTATGCAGGTTTACTGATGAATACAAGGCTTAGTACAAGGGTTAAGCCTTAACTATATTCAGTTCGCATTACTGCCACAAAAATCTGGACGGCGACAGTACCCTAGACCAGTAGGGCTGATTGTTAATAACGGAGTAAGCAAGACAAAGTAAAAGATGAAAAATAGGAGTACAACACGTATGAAAAGCATACAAACAAGAACCAAGACCATGAAGAAGAAAACAGCAAGGATTTAGAGTACCTGATCAAAAAAATAATAATACACAGAAAGGCACTGTAAAACCCTGTTTTAACCTGTGCCCGCAATACACCGGAGTTTTTGAATTCTCCTAAAAATTGAATGGCCAAAACAACAAAAACCATACGTTTTTGTAGGGATGGTTACCATTAAAGTCAAATACAATTAATAGTTGCATTATATTATGAATACATTGTTTAGAAATAGTTTCGGTACTATCTTTTTTAGTAAGGGCAACTCTGCCAAGTTGTTTAAATGTTCTCTGGCGCTCTTGTTCTTTTTTCTCGCAACCGCTCATAGCGTTGCCCAAACCTTAACCATCTCTGATGCTGGAGAAACAGGTACTTCGGGAACCAACTGGAGCATATCTGGTACTAATCCAGTTGTTATTTTGGGTAACGGTATTACCGCAAACGTGAATACTTCTGTTGTGGAGGGTTACTTAAATTCAGGGATATCTGTTTTGGTAGTAGGCTCTGTGGTAGATTTAGCTGGAACTATAAACAAAACAACAGGGGGTGATGCAACACTTACCCTTAGAGCACAGGGAGCAAATGCTGGTATTGACGGATATGTAGTGGTAAATAGTGCAATAAGCTCAAGTTCCAATAAGTTAAATGTTGTATTGTGGTCTGACTTTCACAATCACAACAGATCGGGAGCAGCAATATCTGCAAATATAACGACCAATGGTGGTCATTTATGGTTGGGAGGTAGTAGTTCTGACGGAGGAGAAGATTCTTGGAATGGATTAACAGTAGGAAATGGTCCTTCTGTTGGGAGTGGATTTGCTAACCAAAATGCTGCAGAATTAACAGCATCAATTAATACAGGTAACGGTGATGTACTCATCTGGGCTGGAAATACAACCGGAGCAGGGACACAAGGTCTTGCAACTGGCTCTTCCCCTACCATAAATTCAGGTACTGGAGATATTATCTTAATTTCAGATGCAATAAGTGGAAGTACTACTTTAATTTCTACTGGGCATTTGTATTTAGCACCTCACGATGGTGCTTATCCAAGTGCACTAACTTGGAGCCACGACAATGGCTCTCCAAATATTAACGTAAGTGGTACTTACGATGCACTTAATATCAACGCTTTTTCGAGTTTAGGCGGTCTGACTATTGGTGAATATACGGGTATGACGGGCATTACATTCAGTAACTCCTCTAATATAACGATGAACACAAGAACCACGATAGCCGGCCCGCTTGCATTTGTAGGTAACCATATTATTATTGATGAGTCTTTAGAAACTACAGCCTCTAATTCAGATATACTTATTAAAAGTTTTGGTGCAGGTTCTACGTTAAATAATGGATATTTAGCAGTTGAAACATCAGACAATCTCACTACCAATGGTGGAGATATCATTCTATGGTCCAATGCGGCTAATCGAAGCTCTGGTACTGCCAATAATGAGATTGTACTAAGAGGTTCCAACACCTTAAGTACTTCAGGCGGTAAAATTGTGCTTGCCGGTGGCCTAGATGATGGTGGCAATGGCGGTACTGCTAGCGATGGCATACCCGATGGTTATGCTTACAGGGGCGGTGCTGTTGGTGGCGCTTTCTCTTTAGGAGCAAATACAAAACTTCTTTCTGCTGGTGGTGATGTTATTATTAAAGGACAACATACAAATGAAGATGGAATTCTAGGTGCTGGATCAGGATTAATAATAGACAGTGGTAGTGGCACCATTACTATGCATGGAAAATCTGTTTCTAATCATGGTATAAATCTTGAACAGGGTAATTTTGCCATCACGTCTTCAAGTACAGCAGATACCGCTATTTCTATTGAAGGAGAAACGCAAGATAGTGGTAATAATTCAGGGCTATTATTTAGTTATACGAATACTGCTGTGAGCTCGCTTATACAAACTACAGGGGCTAGTGGTGGTGGTATTCTTTTAGAGGGCAACAATAGTAGTGGCTTATCTGGTTTTGGAATATGGTTTGGTATTACATCAGGCTTTGCGGGTAACACCCAGATTTTAAGTAATACAGGGGACATTACTTTAGCGTCTACTAGCAGAATTTACACAGACAACCAAAGTGTTTATTTAGGAAATAGAAAAGATGCTACTGCTGTAAATGGTATTACGCCTTTGTCAACAACAGCCAGTGGTGCTATTACATTTACAACCGATACTTTTGTATTTAGTACAAACTACTCAAATACCATTAGCACTTCTGGTGCTTTAACCATTGAGCCCAATAGCAATGCCTTTTCATCTGCATTTAACTGGAACGGTACTTTAAGTGATCTGGATTCAGATGGTGTTAGCGATGATTGGTTAGGGTCAACAGCCGCAGCGAGTACCCTTAAAAATTTTAGAATATTAAATGTAGCAAGTCTATCTGGTTTAACTATAGGTAAAGCAGCAAACACCGCCAATGTAACCTTTGGTTCAGCAACTACTATTGCAGGACCAATTTCAATTTATGGCGGTTCTATTGGAATAGAATCAAACATTACCGCAACAAGTGGTGATATCTTGTTGGATGCCGATACCGGCACTGCCCTGAACACGGCAAAAGATGGTATTGAAATTGACAACGGCGTGACCATTGAAACCATCACTTCTGGTGATATTACACTCATCGGGCGTAGTGGGAATGGAGCTACAGCCTTACAAGGAATAGATGGCGCTATTAATGGTACCGCAACTATTGTTTCTGCGGGAAAAGTAAACTTAACGGGTATTACGGAGTCAACAGCTATTGCTAATTCTCCAGGTGTTTGGTATGAAGGAAATATTACTGCTGGGGGAGACATTAGAATCAATGGTCAGGCGGAAGGAACAAACTATACTTATGATATTTACTTAAAAAAGGTCGCGTTAGAAACAACCAATGGTGAAATAATTCTAGATGCTCAGAATCTAGGATTTCTTAGTTTCGGTGGAATAGATAGTGCAACTTCTTTTGATAATAGTGTGAGTGCTGGTGGTGGTAAAAATATCACCCTGTATGGAAATAAGCATAGGATTTTTCACGATAACACCACAACCACATTTACAACAACAGGTCAGGTTAGTATGCTTGCTGGACATAACGATACGGGTACGGCACAAACTAGCTTTACGCAAACTGTTGATTTAGATAAATACCGTTTTGATGCTGGTATTACAGGTTTTACCATAGGAAACACAGGAAATACTGCAAATATTACAATACCCAATGCCATAACCATAGCAGGCCCAATCTCTGTTTATGGAGGGGATATTGCGGTCAATGAAAATCTAAACACCACAGCAGGAAATGCTACAGGGGATATTTTATTAAAAGCTAGTGCTGATATTTCTTTAGCCGCGAGTAAATCTGTTACCACCAATGATGGTGATGTGGTTCTTTGGTCGAATTCAGATGGACAAGCAGCTAATGGCTCTGTTTTATTAAGAAGCGCCTCCTCCATTTCTACAGGTGGTGGTCATCTTTGGATAGGTGGTGGCAGCGGCTCTACTACATGGAATGCCCTTACTGTAGGAGATGGCTATGCAGTATCTGGCACTTCGATTCAGCCCCCTGTTCAATCTCCCGCATTTTCAGGAATTTATTTGGAAAAAGCATCCATCAATACCTCTGGAGGTCATGTATACCTAGCCGGAGCAGGAACTTCAGCACATAATGGAATACTCACCTACGATGTGAATGACATCAATGCGGGGTCTGGCACAATCACCTTAAAGGGCGGCACAGGAGCCACCGCAGGACGGGGAATGGCCGTTTCTATTCATAGTAGTACAACTCCTGGTAGTTTGACTTTGACAAGTACCTCAACGGCAGCTACCGCTATAGATATAGAGGTAAATTCAACAAGTAATTTTGGGATTAGCCTTGAAGGAACGCTAAATGTGCTGTCAACGAATACGGGTGGAATTTCTTTGGTGAGCTTAGGTGGGGGAGGTTCAGCGGGATTGAGATTGGGATTGGGATCGGGATCAGATGCTCGTTTAGGTGTACTTAATGTTTTAGGGACATCAGGAAATATCCTAGTTAATTTAGGGGAGGAAGGCATCAATGTTCAAAATAATATATCCAGTGCAAGTATAGGGGGAAAAGCAAGTACTGCTGTTGAAAGTTCCAGCTCAAATATTCAGTTTATCTCAGATGATGTTACAGCGGCAGGAGCATTAAATTTTTCTACCAGCGGAACCTTAGCTATAGAACCCTTTGGTACATCATTTTCTTCTACGCTCAATACCTCTTCTCTAACCTATACTGGGGGAATAAGTGGATTAACCCTCGGTAAAGCCACAAACACGGCAGGTATCACTATTGGCAGCGCAACCACCATAGCCGGCCCCATTTCGGTTTATGGGGGAACCCTAGCCCTTAATGGTGCGCTAACGGCTTCTTCTAACACCATTAGCTTAACGGCTTCAACGGCAGTAACGCAAAGCGCAGCGCTTACGGCCAATAATCTAAGCTTGAATGGTACTGGTAATTTTACCTTGCAAAATACTTCCAATAATGTGGGAACCATAGCTGTAGGAAGTAGCACCACACGCCTAGGGAACTTGGCCTACCGCGATAACAATGCCCTTCAAATAGGCACTGTGGGTTCCCAAAGTGGTATTTTCTCGAGCGGTACAATACTTGCTGAAACGGAAAGTGGCAACCTTACCCTATCAGAGAACATTAACACCAGCTCTACTTCAGACGATGCAATTATTGTAAATGCAGGGCGAACCGCAGCAGCTGCTACGGCAACAGGAGGCGATGTTATTGTGAGCGGCAGCCCTACGTTGAGCTATGGTTCAGGCGGTCGCGCAAAACTATTCAGTGGGCAAGAGTCCAACAGTACAGGTTTAACTACCTTGGTAGGGGGCAGCGCCAATACACGTAGTGGCTTTGACGAAACGTCTGACCTATCAGGCGAAAACCTAGCAGATGACAATGCTTATGCGATTTACCGATTGTTACTACAGGTGGAGCGTTAGAAAATAGTGGGTGGGAATATAAAAATGGCGTAATTTCTACCACTGCACCAACGGTATCCATCAATGCTGCTGATATTTCAGCAAAACTTGATTTGGCAGACCTTCGCATAGATGCTCAGAAAATCACTTTCAGTACAACTACCGCAATTACTACATTAACAGACCATAATCTTACTCTAAATTCTAAAACACATATTGATAATACCCTAGCGACCACCATAACCACACAAGGGGGTGATGTTATTTTTGCCTCTAATAGTGATGATTTAACAGATAGTGAATCAGCTACCAATGGTCAAATTCGTTTGTTAGGAGGGCTTTCTATTGCCACTAGCGGTGGGGATATTACGCTTGGCGGTGGCGATGCTTCTGCAACAGGTTATGCCATGGGTTCCACATCTGGTTCCATTGCCGAAGGTATTAGAATTGACATCATAGCCAACCTCAACTCAAGTGGCGGAAATATTGTATTAAGAGGCAAAACTTCTGTAGTGAATGTTGCTAATGATGTAGGAGGTGCTGCAATAATGTTCTACAATATTTTATCTGGATCTATTAATAGTGAAGCTGGTACCATTCTTTTGGATGGATACAGTCAAACGTCGTTTGGTAATGCTATTGCCGGTTTGTTATGGTGGAATACTACTACTATGGGTACCTTTACAATTCAGTCAACCAATACCACATCAAATGCCATTATTCTCAATGGATTTTCTAGTGGTATATCAGGACAGGCCTATGGCATTGAAGTGGAAGGATTAAATACCCTAAATGTATATGCCAATGCCTTGGGCGGCGGTATTACTGTAAATGCCGGTAATTCTATAGCTAATTATTATGATGCGTTACTACGTGGCCCCGTTAATATTTTAGCCTTAAATGGTCCAATTTCCTTTAAAGGTGGTCAGCTGGGTGGAGTGAGTAATGGCTCTTTATATCTTGCTAGCAATCTATTTATAGGCTCAAAAGCCTCAACACCAATTACATCAAGTGCTAGTAATATTATTCTAGAGTTTGACACATTTGAATTTGCTTCTGTTAAAACAAATTTTGCCACTACTGGGGCGGTAACTTGGCAATCAAATGCCAATAGCTTTGGTAGGGAGGTCAATACAAACTTTATTAATTGGAACCAAAATGGTCAGACCATGGGTGATTTGGTTATTGGTAAACCAACCAATATGGCAAATATTACCTTTTCTACCCCAATTTTAACAACTGGATCAATCACCGCAGATGGTGGTCAATTAAATTTAAATAGCAGCCTAGAAACAACAGGAACAGCTAAAGACATAACCCTTAGAGCTAAAACTCATATTTTTAATGCTGCATTAACTACCTTAACTACTCAAGAAGGACATGTACTTTTAGCTTCAAATGTTGACGATGCAACAGATAATGAGAGTGCTACCAATGGGTTTATTCAATTGCGTTTAGGATTAAATATCGATACTAATGGCGGCAACATTACCCTAGGAGGTGAAAATATTGCCGGAACAGGTTACGCTCACGGTTCTTCATCAGAAGCTTACACCCAAGGAATTCGTTTTGATAATGGCGTAAATATTAATTCTGATGGAGGTAATATTGTGATGCGTGGTAAATCTTTTGCTGGAAGTGTACAAGTTGGTTTTGGAGCCTCCGGCTTAGGTTTTTTTACTTCAGGTAGCGTAAATAGTGGAACTGGCACTATTTTGCTGGATGGATTAAGCCAAAATATTACAAGTAGTTTTGCAAGTGGGATATATGTTAACTCGTTTAACGCTAATCCATTTACAATAGAGTCCGCAAATATAACTGCAAATGCTATTATAATATTGGCAAAAGCTACGGGTACTAGTGGCGAGGCATATGGTATTGAAGCGGAAGGGCCATTTAATATTCTAGCCACTGGAACGGGAGGAGGTATTACTTTAAATACGGGTAATAATAACGCTGGTAATAACTATGACGCAGTATTTCGCAGTCCCACAAATATTTTAGCTGTAGATGGCCCAATTGCACTAAAAGGTGGACAACTTGGTGGTATAGCAAATGGAGTTTTCTTTACGTCTAATACCTTTAATTTAGGTTCTAAAAGTGCAACATCGGTAACTTCTAGTAGTAGTAATATTACCGTTCAGTTTGATCGATTACAATTTAACAGCACCAAACCAGCAATAGCGACAACAGGTGCAGTTACATGGCAACCCAATGCAACCAGTTTTGGAGCAATGCAAACAACAGATCAATTTTTGTGGAACCAAAATAGTCAGACGATGAGTGGTTTAACCATCGGTAAACCAGACAATACTGCTAATATTACATTTAGTTCAGCTATTACCGCAGCTGGCCCAATTACGGCTTATGGAGGAGATATTACAGTCAATGAAGATCTTGTATCAACCGCTGTTAATGCGCCTATTTTATTAAAGGGAACGCTTAATATTACAGTTGCAACTTCCAAAACAATACAAACAAATGATGGTGATATTATATTCTGGAGTGACTCAGATAACACCGGAGTTACAATTGGTTCCCCTGATAATTTTTCTACAAATGCGGGTGCAATCATAATTAATGATGGCGCATCAGTGCTATCAAACGGGGGTAATATAACCTTAGGTGGTGGTGCAGGTACAAGCGTTCCAACAGGTTATGCCCAAGGCACAGATATACCGCTTGGTAATTCTGGAATATTTGCAGGAATTGAATTAAATAATGTAACGGTAGATTCAGATGGCGGAGATATTAGTCTTTCTGGTACTGGAGCACATAAAAATAATGCATCTACAGGTGTTTATATCCATAGTAGCTCGTCATTAAACTCTGCTGATGGAACGATAGCAATAAATGGTAATAGCCAGGCATTTCTTACTTCTACTACAGGTCTTCGAAATGGTATACGCATAGACAATGCTACTATTTCTGCTACAAATACATCAGCAACTGCCATTACATTTAATGGTACGGAAGGCTATCCAAACGGTGCAATAACTAATTCTGGAGGGAGTGGGAGTGATCGTGAAGGACTTTCCTTAACAAATGCAAGTATTACAACTAGTGGAGGTTTGCTTTTTGCGGCAGACGCCCAAATCTACGCTAGTTCAGCTATATCAACATCTGGAAGTTCAGACGCTTTCAGTATTACGTCTAGCAAAACCGATAGTTTTTGGAGTGCTTTTACCTGGGGTGGTAGTGGTGCTAATTTTTCTGGTACGGGTTCAATTAATGGATTAACCATTAATACTATTGCCGATTTGAATGGCTTAACCATTGGGAAAGCCACCAACACCGCCAATGTAACCTTTGGTTCAGCAACTTCTATTGCTGGACCTATTACGGCTTATGGGGGAGATATTTTCGTAAATGAAAACCTCAATACAGCAGTAGGCGCTTTAGCTGGTGATGTAAAGCTGAATGCAGCAGGTAATATTATGCTTGCCCAAAACAAAAGTATTACAACAGACGGGGGCGATGTAATTTTTAAAGCTGATGCTGATGCAAATCGTTTGGGCGGTATCCGGATTGGTACCGATTTTTCACCCAGCACCTCTACGGCTATCACCACCAATGGAGGCGATATCATTTTAAGTGGCGGTACGGATGCGCTCACAGGTTTTGCAAGTTATGATGTAGGACTTGGTGATGCCTTTTCAGATTACTTCTATGCAATAGGAGTTTTTGGAGCCACGCTAAATGCGAGTGGCACAGCTGATGGTGGAGATATTACTATACGTGGTAATGCAGGAAATACATTTAATGGCTTCCTTTGGACGGTGAATATCGGCGGTCAATATGGTTCCAATACGAGTGTCAAGACCAATGGAGCAGGCACCATTTCCATAACCGGCGATATGGCCGATGCTCCTGCAAACCCAACACCCACTAACAGCAGAAATGCTTGGGCTTTAGTTATTCCAGGTACTATAGAGACTGAAAATGGAAATCTACTCATGGTTGGTAAATCAACCATTGCTAGAACCAATGCTAGGGGCTTTGCACTAAGCGGTAGTTTTCAATCTGCCATGGGCACGATTACGATTGAAGATCAAACCTTAAATACCAATAGTGCAAATTACACCGGGCCATTTATATCTGGCACAAAGATTGGAAAAGGTACGCTCACGGCAAGTAGCAGTGATGTTATATTTAAAGCAGATAAATTTGCTTTCGCTAATAACACTGTCGTTGAAACTTCAGGTGCTATTACCTTGGAGCCACTTGAAGATGATTTTGCCAGTGCGGTTTCTTTAACAATTGCAGATTTGTCACTGGATGCGGATATCTCTGGCTTGACGATTGGTAAATCAGCTACCAGTGCCGACGGAACAACCGATGCAAATATCACTTTTGCTGGCGCTACTACAATTGCAGGTCCAATTGCTGCCTACGGTGGAAATATTGCCATCAACGCAGCCCTAACCGCAACCAACAATAATGTTACTTTAGCGGCAGCTACCGGTATTACCCAAACAGGTGCAATTACCGCTAACGGCTTAGCCCTTACAGGAGCAGGTAGTGCAACTTTTGAAAATACCTCCAATGCCATCAATACACTGGCAGGTGGCGCAAGTGCCACTCCAATGGGTGCGCTCAAATTTGTAAACTCGAAATCTTTCACCGTAGGGAGTGTCAACCCTATCGGAATCACTTCTTCGGGACTCATAGAGCTGGAAACCCTTTCGGGCGACTTACTCGTCACCGAGCCAATTGTCTCTACCTTGGCCACAGGCGATGCGGTGAAATTATACGCTGATAAAGATGCAACAGCGGGTCAAGCGGGCGATGGGAATATTAAGATTTCAGGTAACGGAGCGGTAACGGTAGAGAACGGTGCACGTGCACTATTGTATTCTGGCAAGGAATCCTTGAGTACGGGAACTAAAACCGCTGCCAGTGATAAGACCTATATCGGTGTGGATGCCACTACGGGTTTAAGTGGCCTGGACCCAGAACCCGCAAATACAAGTACCTATGCTTTTTTCAGGGTAGGTAATATCATAGACCTGACCACTACCGATCCAAGCCTGACCCTAAGTAAAACCTACGACCGTACCACCAGTGCAGCGGTCACTTTGGGCACGGTAACTGGAATCAAGGAGGAGGACAATGTAACGGTCACCGCTACAGCGAACTATGCTACAAAAGAGGTGGGTACGGATAAAAAGATAACGGTCGTTTATACCCTTAGTGGCGATGACGCCGATAAGTATAAGGCACCTGCCGATTTTGTGGTAAATACGGGAATAATTACCGCAAAGGAACTTACCATAACGGAACTAACGGGAAGTGATAGGGCGTATGACGGCACTACAGAGGCATCTGCCAGTGGCACTGCGACACTTAGTGGTGTCGTTACAGATGATGCCGTAACACTTGGTGGAACAGCAGTATATGTTTTTGATAAGGCAACTCCAGAGGAGAATATCACTATTACTACCACAGGCTATACCATAAGCGGGGACGATGCCGCCAACTACAGCCTAACACAACCAAGTTTAACTGCAAATATTACGGCAAGACCATTAACCATAACAGGATTAACGGGAGACAATAAGGTTTATGATGCAAGTACAACGGCAACTGCCACGGGAACGGCTGTATTAAACGGAAAAGAAACTAGCGATACGGTTACATTAGAAGGAAGTCCAACGTCTACTTTTGCAGATGCGAATGTAAACACTGGTATAGCAATAACAACCACAGGCTATACCATAACTGGGGACGATGCCGCCAACTACAGCCTAACACAACCGAGTTTAGTGGCCGATATTTCGGCAAGACCATTAACCATAACGGCAAATAGCGATAGCAAGTCCTATGACGGTACTGCCTTATTGGCTAATGGCTCCACGATAACCACGGGGGCTTTGGTAACGGGTCACGTGCTAAATTCCCTTACCGTAACGGGCGGCCAAACAAATGCAGGGGAAAGCGATAATATTCCTACTGCGGCCGTACTATGGGACGCTTCTGATAATGATGTAACCGCTAATTATGACATTACCTTGGTCAACGGAAAGTTAGAAGTCACCATGGCAGTCGTAACCATTACGCCAGAGGTCGCGAACAAGGTCTACGGAGAAGAAGACCCCGAATTCACGTTTTCCCACAACGGGGAAGTTCTTGAAGAGGTCGCTTCATTTACAGGAACTTTAGGAAGGGCCTCCGGAGAAGATGTTAGCACTTATGTAATCGGGGTCGGTAGTCTTCAGTTGCAGGACAACGGCAGTTTCATGGCAGCCAATTATCAAATAGAACTGAATGGCACGCCTGTCAATTTTGAGATAACCAAGGCCGAGCTAAGCGTAGCGGTCAACAATGCCTACAAGTTCGTTACCCAAAATGATCCCGATGGCTACGCTGACGCTGTAATCACAGGTTTTAAATTTACGGATGACCGAAGTGCACTGACCGAAACAGATTTTAAAATAGAGAGACAGGGTACGGAGGAAAGTGCCGGTACCTATGAAGAAGTACTTGTCGCCACTGGTCTTACGGCCAATAATTATAGCTTTAGTTATACCAAGGGCGATTTTACCATTGTCCCTGCCGAGCGTTTGGTGGTCATGGTAAAGCCTGTAAATATGGAATATGCTTTGGATCCTGTATATGTCATCGATCGCGCCGAATACCTTGCTGATGGGGCTACCGTTATAACGGATCTTACAGGTACGGCCTCGGTTTCGGAAACTACCATTACGGTTACCGATGGTGCATCGGGTACCGCTACGTTTGATGTGGCCGTTAAAGACGGTCAGAGCTCAGGTTCGGGGAATACTGCGGTAGGTACCTACGAATTGGGATCGACCAATGTAGTGGAGACCAGTCCAAACTTTAGCGATACCGTTGTGCTATTGGGTACCATGGCCATTACTCCCAAGCTGGTAACGGTAACTCTTGCTAGCGGCAAGGAGCGGGCGTACAATGGTACAACGGCCATGATAGATGTGACCTTTGATCTGGATGGGCCTTTGGAGAACGATGTTGTAAATGCCATTGCGGTAGGGCTGTACGATGACAAAGCGGTAGGTGCCAGAAGTTTTACCCTGAACACCTTTACCTTGCAAGGTGCCGATGCCGATAACTACACCCTTGCGCCAGAAACTGAAATTACCGGTACCGATGGCGAGATTACCCCCTTAACCCTAACGATCATCCCATTGGAAGGCCAAAGAAAGGGCTATGGCGAAGAAGACCTTGCTTTTGGCTTTAATGTTTCTCCCGCACTTTTTTCGGGGGATGCCTTTACGGGGAACTTGAGTAGGGATAGTGGGGAGGATGTTGGTTTTTATGCCATGGAACTTGGAACCCTAAGCGCAGGTGACAACTACATCCTTGCCTTTACAGAAGGTTCATTTTTTGAGATTACAAGCATAGACAGCGATGGCGACGGTGTTCCGGACGATATAGAGGAAGAACAGGGCACTGATCCCAATGATGCTACCGATGTTAAGGATACCGATGGCGATGGCGTGCCGGATTACGTAGAGGAGCGTGATGGTACCGACCCTGCCGACCTTAATGATTTCCTAGATACGGACGGCGATGGCGTTCCCGATGTGGTAGAGGAAAAACAGGGCACAAACCCCAACGATGCAAACGATGCAAGGGACAGCGATGGCGATGGCGTGCCGGATTATGTAGAAGAGCGGGATGGAACAGACCCTAATAATCCCAACGACTGGAAGGACAGCGATGGAGACGGTATATCCGATTACGAAGAAGAACAGAACGGTACCGACCCGAACAACCCTAACGATCTGGTTGATACCGACGGGGATGGCGTCCCCGATGTGGTGGAAGAAAAGCAGGGCACAAACCCCAATGATGCTAGCGATGTCTTGGATACCGATGGCGATGGCGTTCCCGATTATGTGGAAGAGCAAAATGGTACCGACCCTACTGATTCAAACGGGACTGTAGATACCGATGGCGATGGCGTCCCCGATTATTACGAGGAACAGCAGGGTACGGACCCCAACGATGCAGATGATGTTTTGGATACCGATGGCGATGGCGTCCCGGATTACGTAGAAGAACGTGAGGGCACGGACCCAAACAACCCCAACGATGCCAAGGACAGCGATGGTGATGGCGTTCCTGATTATATGGAGGAGCAAAGCGGCACCGACCCGAAGAACCCTAATGATCTGGTAGATACGGACGGCGATGGCGTGCCCGATGTGGTGGAAGAAAAGCAGGGCACAAATCCTAATGATGCTAGCGATGTCTTGGATACCGATGGCGATGGCGTTCCCGATTATGTGGAAGAGCAAAATGGTACCGACCCTACTGATCCAGACGGGACTGTAGATACCGATGGTGATGGCGTCCCCGATTATTACGAGGAACAGCAGGGCACGGACCCCAACGATGCAAATGATGTTAAGGATACCGAAGGCGATGGCGTCCCCGATTATGTAGAGAACCGTGAGGGCACGGACCCGAACGATCCTAACGATTTTAAGGACACCGATGGTGATGGCGTATCCGATTACGAAGAGGAGCAGAACGGCACTGACCCGACCAATCCTAATGATTTGGTAGATACGGATGGTGATGGTGTACCTGATGTTGTAGAGGAAAAACAAGGTACAAACCCGAACGACCCGAATGACTTTAAGGATACTGATGGCGATGGCACTTCAGATTACGAAGATGAGCAACTAGGTCTAGACCCCACAAATCCAGAAACTACACCTGACGCAGACGGCGATGGTGTACCCGATTACTTTGAGGAGCAACAAGGCACAGACCCTAACAATGCTAACGATTATAGGGACACAGACGGCGATGGTGTGCCAGATTATATAGAGCGCATATACGGTACAAATCCTTTTGATGCCGATGATGTACTCGATACAGACGGCGACGGCGTACCCGACTACCAAGAGGAAATGGCGGGCACCGACCCTAACGACCCCAACGATCAGATGGACAGCGACGGCGATGGCGTTCCCGACTTTATTGAAGAGCAGCAGGGTACGAATCCTAACGATCCAGAAAGTATGCTAGATAGCGATGGCGATGGCGTCCCCGACTTTGTAGAGGAGCAACAGGGTACCGACCCCAACGATGCGAACGACTTTAGGGATACCGACGGCGACGGCATTGCCGATGTGAACGATGAGGATATAGACGGTGACGGCATCCCCAACGAGGAAGACGTTGATGTGGACGGCGACGGTATTGCGGACAACGGGAGTCTGCGCATCAACTTCATTTGGATTAAAATTAATGAATCGATTGGGATTTATGGGTTAGCTAAGGCGGTTTTCTCGGTATTACTTGAATAGAGTTGTTGAATTTGGAAGAGAATAAAGACTGCCTTATGAGCCGCTATTTCCTCTAACAGGTCTAAAAATATTGGAAAAAGCCTTTTTAGCCTGTCTTTCAACACTCCTATACCAACAATTGACACAAGTCTTTTGAGGTTGTAGCATATCATCATCAGATTCACCTCCGAGAGTACATTTTGTTTTCCTCTCATCAATGTATAGGTGAAGCCCCATTGCCTTTTTAGGGTACCGAACTGATGTTCCGTTATTTGTTGCCTGAGCCTATAATATTCTGGATTTTCCTCCACTCTTTTTTGGTTTTCCTCCAATGCCTCCTGATAAATGGAGCGCTCTATGAAGCGTCCGTTTTTATTTGCCGTACATAGATGTCTTACTGTGCATACCTTGCATGCCTGTCTATTTTTGTAGTGCTTGACCTTGTGGCCCGCCTTATCGTAAACGGTTCCATTGGTCGCCAATATCTGTCCGTCGGGACAGGTATAGTTATCCTTTGTTCTGTCGTACTTGAAATCGATCATGGGATAAAGTCCGTTGTGCTGTGAGGAATGCACTTTTGGGGACGAGTATGGCGTTATGCCGTTCTTGGTGCATATCTCCAAATGTTTTGCCGTGGTATATCCCTTATCGGTAAGTGTCCTTAGTTCTTCAACGCCCAAAAGTTCCTTTGCATCGATTGCCATGGGTGAAAGTGCATGTGTATCGTTTACGGTGCCCGTGTCGTTGTTGACGAATAGTTTGTGTTTTGCATCGCAGCCTGCCTGCACGTTATATCCCACATTGATTATGTTGCGGTGCAGCACTACGGATCTGGCATCGGGATCGGTAAGACTAATCTGTCTTTCCCCGCTGGTCTGCAGCTCTTGTTCTATGTTTCGGTACTTTTCCTTTTTTGTTTTTTGGTATGTTATTTTGTTGTGTATCTCTTGATCCTCCAGTTCGTTATCCCCGGTATCGAGTTGGTTTTGGTATTCCAGGATCTTGTTGTCTATGTAATCTATATGACGGTCAATTTTTTTCTGGTTGAAGTTGTTTTTAAGGGCGTTCTGCGCCCTTATCTTAAAAGAGTCTATGGCGATGGTCTCGCCCTCAATGAGTTCCCAGTCCTTGAGCAGGGTTACGAAATATCTAAAGGCCATTTTGAACGCCTTGGCGTTTTCCTTTCTGAAGTAAGCTATCTTTCTTGCCGATGGCCTAAGCCCCTTCAAGAGCCAGATAACCTCAAGGTTGACCTTGCAGGCATGTTCCAATTGGCGTGAGGAGCGTAGTTTATTCTTATACCCATAAAGGAAGAGCCTTAGTAGGTCGGCCGAACGGTAAGGTGGTCTTCCTTCAGAATTGAGAACATCCTTGAAACCAAGGTCGTTCATTGGGAGGATATCAACGAACATATCGACTATTCTGGCCCATGAATCGATACCGAGACATGATTCAAAATCCATCATTATCAATTGATCCCTGTTAAAACCTGTTATAAAATCCATGCCCTTAAGATAATCAATATCAATAGGTTACGGTATTGGATACACTAAAGGAAATTAACAAAGTTATTAAGAAAGTATAGGTTGTTGCGCAGTCTGACGGTACGGATAGCGATGGCGACGGCATCAACGACGCCTTTGATGACGATGCGGACAATGACGGCATAGCCGATACAAACGACAACTGCCCCGATACCTTCAACCCCGATCAGGGAGACCGCGACAACGACGGTCTGGGGGATGTCTGCGATACACGGGAGGTCAACATTTCACAGGCGATAACGCCCAACGGCGATGGTATCAACGATACATGGACGATCTACAACATAGAGAACCACCCCAACAATAGAGTATATGTGTACAACAGATGGGGCAAAAAGGTATTCGAGGCGAGTGCGTATCAGAACACTTGGGACGGCGCCTTTAAAAATTCGTCCAAGAGTCTAGCGGCAAGTGGTTCGTACTACTACCAGATAGATTTGGACGGTGACGGTAGCATAGACCAGGACGGCTGGTTGTTCATAACGGAATAAAAACAGATTAATTAGGTAGGTATATAATTTTTTAAAATCAATCAAAGAACACGAGACAATGAACAAGTATTTAGGAATTGCCGTTTTACTAAGCGTAATGGCGGTGGGGTATGGCCAACAAGAAGCAAATCTTACCTTGTACCGTTACCACATGAACGTTTTTAACCCGGCCGTGGTGGGTGTGGACGGGGAAACCTATATCAACAGCACTTTCCGCAGGCAATGGGCAAACATCCCCCAGGCACCCGCTACAGAGGCGGTTTCCTTTGGGGCCGCCATGGGCAGGAACCTTGGCATCGGTATTTCACTGATCAACGACCGCACGTTCGTGGAGGCGCAAACGGGTACCTATATAGATTTCTCTTACAGGGTAAAACTTTCGGAACGTACGGATCTGTATTTGGGCATTAAAGCAGGGGGAAATAACTACAGGTTGAACACCGCAGGGTTGGAAACCTATAGTTATACGAGCGACCCATCCCTTAACAACATACAATCTTTTAACCCAAATATTGGTGCGGGCGCATATCTAAAAGGGGAAAAGTACCATTTTTCGCTTGCCGTACCGCGTTTAGTGGAGTCTAGCTATGCGACGGACGGCGACGGTGTGGCTACCGTAGGCACCCAGCGCATACATTTGTATGTAAGCGGGGGTTACCAGTTTGACCTTTCGGCAGATTGGACCCTGTTGCCCACAGCCTTTTTAAGGTACGTAGGCGGGGCGCCGGTATCGGTAGATTTTACGGGAATGTTGAGCTATGCCAATGTTTTGGACTTTGGTGCGTCCTACAGAACAGACGAGGCCATATCCGGTATAGCCGCAATTCGTTTATCTGAGCGTTTTACCGTGGGCTATGCTTACGAAACATCGCTTTTGAATAATTTACGGGGCAGGGTAGGCAATACGCATGAGTTTATTATGCGTTTTAGGTTGGCTCCGAAGTAGGGTTTTGAGATTATTTAGAGTCATAAAATATCAGCTAAATTTTCAATAAATAATTTCGGTCTATTTTAAATGATAAATAGCTTTCAATGTATAAAATTAAAATATGCTGCATTTTTTTATCAGTTTGACATACTTCACTTTTATTGCAAACAAAGTTTATTCTATTCTTATGCGTTCATAATTAGTGAATTTTAAGGTTTTCACATTAAAATTTAAAAGTTGTTTTGTGTTAATTTAAAACAGTTTTGAAGGTATGGTGTGATTATTACATAGCCGATATTTTTAAGTGCCCTGTGTAAAATAAAAATGGCAGTTGTTACAAGAAAAACGACATTTATTACTTTGCAGGGCAGAATATTTTTACGCTTAAATTTTTTATTAGCTTTGTATGTACAGTAAGTCTTTAAGAAGAATAACCGAATCTGAATTTTCTTTTTATGTAAAACAAGTTTTCTATAAGAATAAGCAAGGTGTGAATATAAACGTTAACTGCAGAGTAAAAAGAAGTAGCTTTTTGTTACACAACATTAGCTTGGATTGTTCAAAAATTTTCAACAAAAATACTGGTATTGCAGTATTGCAGATAGTTTAATGGGAAAAATTATAGCTATAGCAAATCTGAAAGGTGGTGTAGGAAAAACTACTACAGCCATTAATTTGTCAGCGGCTTTAGGTATGAGGAACCATGGTGTCTTATTAATAGATGCGGATCCTCAATCTAACGCTACTGCAGGTCTAGGTTTAGAAAGTATAAAATTCGGTTTTTATGAGTTTTTATCAGGAACAACACTTGAAAAATGCTTACATAAAAATAGAAGTCTCTATTTCGATTTACTACCTTCCAATACGGAATTAGTCAAATTGGAGTTAAATCAGAAGGCGGAATATTGCGCAAGCTTAATGAGAAGTAAAGTGCGTTTTCTTAGCGTAGATTATGATTATATTTTGATTGACTGTCCTCCTTCATTGGGGATTTTATTGGTAAGTATTTTGTCTATGAGCCATTCTGTGGTTATACCTGTTGAATGTGAATATTTTGCTTTTCAAGGATTAAGGAAAATTTTTAGGACAATTAAGAAAGTAAAAGAAAAAGCTAATTTGGAATTGGACGTGGAGGGTATTTTAATTACAAAGTACAATAACTCTGTAAACGAACATAAGCACATCTTAAATTGTATACTAGAACAATTTGATTTTCTCACCTTTACGTCCCGTATTCCACAAAATATTAAGTTGGCCGAAGCGGCTTCTGCGGGAATTAGTATTTTAGAGTACGATGCTGCTAGTAACGGTTGCTTAAGTTACTTAAATTTAGCGGATGAGTTAATTTTTAAGAACTGGACTACTACTAATGGTACTGATGAAATTCCTCAAAGGTTAAAATCATTATCTCATTTAAACTGGGTCAAGGATTACAGTGCTGAGGATTTAGATTTTATTAGTTCTGTCGAACAAACGAAAAACATCATTAGCTCCAATCCAGGATTAACAAAATTTGATAATATGGTCGGACTTTCTAAGGAGGAAGTCAAAAGCAAATTGGGTCAATACTATAATGACATGAATAGTGATATTTGGATGTATACAATCAATGAAAAGTTTAGTTTTTTCAAAATGAATTATTTTTATATTGAGTTCAAAAATGAGTTGGTTACAATCAGTTATCTTAGGAGATTTAAGATTGGCAAGTTAAATCGAGGCTAGCAGTGTGCGTTCACTACTGTGGCGGATTTATTACCAAGGATTGCCAAATGAATCATAAGTCCACTTAACAAGTTCTATTTTGGATGGG
>Ga0208768_1000446_pt1 | contig 27798 bp, 22 predicted proteins | sample AntAceMetag02UK1_FD_184760 | JGI IMG/M metagenome (GOLD analysis project Ga0208768, IMG submission 184760) | Saline lake microbial communities from Ace Lake, Antarctica - Antarctic Ace Lake Metagenome 02UK1 (SPAdes) (version 2) | ecosystem: Environmental > Aquatic > Non-marine Saline and...
GTTCAATGATGCTTTCAACTCCATCATACCGAACCTGCACCACATTGGGATTCGCCCCGGGAGAAATCAATAAATCATATTTCATTGAAAATTCATGACTGTAGACCAATAGGTCAATTCCAGGATACATTTGTCCATATTTAACCGCGCTGAATGCGGGAACATCGCCTTGCCATTTTGAGGGGTCATTCCCAAGGAAATAATTGAAATGCGTTTGTTGTTTGTCAGAGAAGGTGATCTTCGGGTCTGAATTGGCACCCTCAAATCTGGTTTTGTAAACGTGGCCCTTTATGCGTGTTTGTCCGGCCAAGGCATTGACATCTGTTCCGGTTCCATGAACTGCAGCTACAGCAGAAAGGTCAATGAAATTGTACGTGAATGCGTTCTTCTCAATGAACATAAATCCACCCTCCAATTCAACTTGAGACACAACTTGCTCTGGCCATTGGCCCTTGTTCTGGATCAATTGGTAATGACTTTGGGCGAACGCCGAAGGTGCAAGCAAGATGAATAAAAGAAGAAACACTAAATGTCGCATAAGCCAATTTACAAATAGCTTTGAAATATGGAGTGAAATAGACATTTATGTGGTTCAAATGTGCTTAACTTGGATTCATAGAATAGCAAAAAAGCCGCCAGAATGAACTGAACGGCCTTTTGCTTGAGAAATAGATCGCTTTTAGCGAACTGCGAATAAAATTTTTAGTCAGCGATTTCTTCTTCTTTTTCCTCGCAATTTGAGCAAATGATTTCACCGTCAACATTCATAAATGTTTTTCCGGGGATCTCCCTCAGTTTGAGACCTAGCCAGTTGTAGTCCCCACTTGCAAGTCGTTGTGTGCTTTCATCTAAAATGACCATTTTTCCTTCGGGAACACGAACGGTGAGCGCAACTTCTTGATCTCTGTATTTACGCTCACGCGGAACAGAATAGAAGGGGTCTAGCGTTAAGGTATTTCCGTCCAACTCATAATTGTAGGTAATTTCTTCAGCAAAATCAAGAGCTGCAGTGGTTGAGGCGCCAGATGATTCGTAATCGATTTCAAAAACAAAGAGCTCACTATCAGACGGGCGGACTTTAAATCGCGGATCAGCAAAGAGCATCTCATCATCTATGATTTTGAGGCGTTCCCAAGGGTCAAGGCGGTGGATGCTGATCTGGTTGTGCCATAGATGATCTTCAGCGACGCGAATGATTAGGGTATCACTGGCGAATTCCGTTTGCGGCCGTCTAATGGCAATTCGTTCTTCACTATTGAATTCCTTGGCTTGATTGATGGCTGCAATAGAGGCCAGAATACTTCCAAGAATAAACATACCGAGGAGAATAATGCCCACACCTTTTACAGGCGGTTGGATGCGCAGAAGCAACCGAACACCTAAGTAAATGAAGTAGAGGAAAGGGGCCACCAGAAGCAAGATTGCAGCAATAATTGCCAAAGAGAGCATGTGTGGATTAAAGAAGATGTAATCTTCAAGGAAACGGATTGAAAGTTCAGGATTCCCCGGGATTCCCGAAGAGAATCCGCCAATGGCAATTACAAAACCAATCAGCATACCAATTCCTAACATAAGGAATAGCACGCCCAAAGCCACACGTAAAAATGAGGCGATAAATGAGAAGAACTCCCCCAGCCCCGCAATCAATTTATTCACAGATTGTGAACCTTCTGTTTTGCCGTCAGAAGAGAATTTAGACTTGACATTGTCCATTTCCTCATTGATTTTTTTGGAAATGTTCTCTACATTGATTTTTTGGCCTTTCATTTTGAGCTTTTCGGCCGTGGTTGCGGCTGCAGGAATAAGAATCCACAAGATGATGTAAAGAGGAATCCCAATTGAGGTAAACAATAAAAGCACAAAAAGGGCTCTTAAAATGAGCGGGTCCCAACCTAGGTGATGACTAAACCCTGAGCAAACCCCTCCTAGCGTTGAGTTGTCAAGATCTCTGTAAAACCTGCGGTTGTCATTGGATTTCGACTTAGAGGAAGTTTGGGTGTCTTCTTCTGCCTCAGCATATTGTTCAGGTTTGCCCATGATGATGATGACTTGTTCTACGTCATCATGAATCACTACTTGTCTGTCAGAGCCCAGTCTTTCATTGAACAACTCAGCAATGCGAGCCTCAATGTCTGAGATGATTTCGTCACTTCCTTCTTGTCCTGCGAAATAAGACGAAATGGAATCGAGGTAATTTCTCAATTGAGTATAAGCGTCTTCTTCAATATTGAAAATGTACCCCCCAATGTTTACGGATAGTGTCTTGTTCATCGGTTCTTCGTTTTAGTGGTATGAGAAACGGCGTTTGAAAGCTCATTCCAAGTTTTGTCTAATTCTTTAAGGAAGAGTAGACCGGTTTCTGTGAGTTTGTAGTATTTCCTTGGCGGACCAGAAGAAGATTCTTCCCAGCGGTAAGCGAGTAGTCCTGCATTTTTCAATCTTGTGAGAAGCGGGTAAAGAGTTCCTTCTACTACAATCAACTTGGCTTCTTTAAGTTGAGTAATGATGTCTGAAGGATAAGCTTCTTTTTCAGCGAGTAATGAAAGAATGCAAAACTCCAAGACACCTTTCCGCATCTGAGCCTTTGTGTTTTCAATATTCATGAAGTTGCATTTTTGTGGTTTTCCATAAGTTCTAAATACATATAGTACTTGACTATGCAAATATATATACATTACAATGAACTATGCAATACATAGTACTATTTAATTTTAGAGAGTCGCATTTGCAGGAGATTGAAACCTTTTGTAGGACAAAGCCTAACAGATAAGGAAACCAAATTACAACCACTACTAAACTGCAAATTCTCACTTTATGGCACGAGCAAAAGCAATGCCCACCAGCGCAAAAAGAGTTGTTTTAATGATTCTAGGCGTTTTAGGATTCCTTCTTTTTGTAGGAATATAAGCTCTAAATTGGGAAATACTTCTTACCTTAAGGGGCTACATTGAAATGTAACCTTTTAGAAGAGGGAACGTATCAGAGAAGGAATACCTAACCTGATTTTAAATCGAATTAGCATGACACCAGTAGATAAACTGTACCACCAAGTACTTCAGAAGATGATAATTGTCTTTTTGGGACTATTAACTTTGAGCGTCTTCCTTACTTCTTGTACAACTCAACAACAGGCATGTTCAGCTTATGACAGTGTCAATGTAGAGCAAATTGTGACTCCCATAGATAAAAAGTAGAAGTACAAAAGATATTTGAAAGCGCCCCATGTGGGCGCTTTTTTTATGCCTTAGAATTGAAAATAGATGAAAGGCTGTAAATCTGCAGAAACCACTTGAACCAGAATTAAGATGACTGTAATTGCCGCAGTAAGCTGCAAGAGCAGGGGAGCTTGAGCAAATTTTTGGCGATAGGCTTCTTTCCAAGAAGCGGGTAGCCAGTGAATGATAAATCCGATCAAGAGAACCGTAAAGACTTTCCAAAAGCCCATGATCACATCTGGTGCCATAGTGAAATCAATTTCGGTCATCTTCAACAACATTGTATTTGCTGAGAACCATTCTTCAAGAATGTTGTGGCCTTCATTGATGCCCTCCCATGAGGTTGCGGAGCTGCTTCGGAACCAAATTCGTGTAAACGAAATGAAGTTAAAAGTCAAAAAGATACCCCAAGCCCTCGAGTACCATTTCGATTTATCTTCCCAGGGTGATATGCGCTTCCATAGTTTATAAACCACTAATCCGAGTCCGTTTAACCCTCCCCATAGCAGAAAGTTCCAGCTAGCACCGTGCCATAAGCCTCCTAAGAGCATGGTGATCATCACATTGATATTGGTGATGTACCAACCACGTAATTTCGGGAAAACGAGTCCAAGCAATAATGCTGCACCTAAGCCAACAGCAAACCAGATCATTAACCAATATGAGCCGCTCAGTAAAAACAAAAAGGCTGCTACAAAGGCCAATGAGATGAATGTAAACAATGACCCTCCTCTGTTTCCGCCCATTGGAATGTAGAGGTAATCTTTAAGCCAAGAACTTAAGGAGATGTGCCAACGCTTCCAGAAATCACCTACACTAACAGCTTTGTAGGGGGAATTGAAGTTCTTAGGAAGAGAGAATCCCACCAACAAAGCAACACCAATGGCAATGTCTGTATAGCCAGAAAAGTCAGCATAAACCTGCATGGAATAGGCATAGAGTCCCATTAAATTTTCAAATCCAGAATAGCTGGCAGGATTAGCGAATACACGGTCTACAAAGTTTAGAGCTAAGTAATCTGCAAGTAGGAACTTCTTCAATAGCCCGTTTAATATCCAGAACAACGCTATACCGAATTGCTGTTTTGTAAGGCTGTATTCCTTGTAGAGTTGAGGTATGAAGTCTGCCGCACGCACAATAGGACCAGCAACCAGCTGGGGAAAAAATGAAACGTAAAACCCAAAATCAAAAATGCTTTTTACAGATTTGAGATGTCCTCTGTAAAGATCAATGGCATAAGACATTGTTTGAAAGGTGTAGAACGAAATACCTACAGGCAAGAGAATCTTATCTACCCTGAAAGTGCTTCCAACTAGCTCATTTGAAATAGCCGCAAAGTTGTTAATAGGGTGCCAGTCTGTTCCAAAAGTGGCATTGAATGAATCAGCAAAAAAGTAGGCATATTTGAAATATAAAAGTAATCCAAGGTTGATGATGATACTCAGTGCAAGCCAACTTTTCTTCTTATTACCCGGGGCTGTTTTTTCTATTCGAAATCCAATGAAATAGTCTGCAACCGTTGAAAATAGTAGGAGAGAGAAGAAAAACCCAGAAGTTTTGTAATAGAAGTAAATACTTACGATGAAGAGAAATGCATTTCTTATTCCACGTTTTTTATACGTAAAAGCGAAACCAACCAATACAATTCCGAAGAAGATCCAGAAAATAGGATCGGTGAAAATCAATGGACGATCTTCCCTGTATAAGAAGTTTGAACCAAAGGCTTCCATTATTTCCCCTATGTAGGCTCCTATATTCATCTTCTCAGGTCTTCTTTAGATTCAACTTTTGCCTTTGTCTCTCTCTCTTTGGTGAGGTAGCCTCCATAATCCTTCATCAATGCATCATACATCAATTCGGCTTGAAGGAAGTACCCTTTTCGCGTGAAATGGATCCGGTCATTTTTCGCCAAGCCATAGTCGTCCCAAAGCACAATAGATTTGTAGCCTCCCATGATCTCAAAAAGATCCCAAACGGCGCCTTTGTGTTTTTCAGCAAGTTCATACATGGCTTCTTGAACTATTTTACCATTGGGATTTGGTCTTCTTTTTCGGTAGTAACTGTCATTGTTGGTGAGAAATAAGAAAGTGACGTTCGGATTTGAGGTTTTACATCTTCTAATCAGTTCATCATACCGGGCCATGAAATCTTCTTTTGAAAAGGAGCTCTCTGGCACATGGGCATCATTGATTCCTATTCCGAAAATCACGAGATCTGGAGAAATGGCTTTGAGCTGATTTTCCATTTCATCACAACGCAAATAACTGCTTGTACTAGCGCCATTGACGCCAATCTCATGATAGGTGATGCGCGCTTGGTCATTCTGAGGTAAAACACCCTGAATTGAAATGTTCATTGCCAGACTATCTTGCTTTATGAACTTCCAAGCCAAGGTGTCAACAGCATTTGTAAAGTACCAGGTTTGACGGCTTGAGGCGCTGTCTACACGCAAAGAATCAAATGCTGAAAGACCATTCCAAATTGGTTCGAAATGAGGCAATGACATGTCATAGAACAAAGAAACAGAAGTGCTTCGGTAAAGCGTACTGTCTGTTTTGAAAGCCCAAGTTTTGAATGTAGCTGAGTCTGAACTGCTCGCAGCTACGATGCCACTCATGCCCCAGTTGCATTCATTTTTTCTATGCGCGCACCTGCAGCCTTCCCATTCACCCGTGTATTCAGATGAGGTGTAAATGGTGCTGTTTGTGTGTGCTACGCTAAAAGGGAACAGCAATCCGCGTTCTTCTGTAAGGCCCCATGCTAAGCCATCTACCAATTCCCGCATTCTATGTCCTACCGCTCCTGCTTGAACATGTGAACCGCCCATGTGAAGGATAGATAAATTTCCTTTTCCATCAAATAGAATTTGATCAAGCTTGGCGTATACTGAATTGAAGGTGCCTGAATCAGAAGGGAATTGCAGTAGGTTTTTGTCAAGACGAAGAAAAGGGTAGGTCTGCTGTATTTTCAATTCAGGTAAAAAGAAAGACTCTTTTTTGCCGAAATCTGGGAGGTGTTCAATTTTCTCAGCACAGTGCCATCCCAGGGTAACGCTAATGACCGCCGAAGCGAGTAATATTGCTCCAGTATAACTTATTTTATGTTTCATTTTCCGAATGCTCATTTCTTCTCTTCCTTCTCTAGCTCAATTACGGGCTCACTCTTTTGTTCTATCTCTTTCTTTTCAGCTTGATCCTGCTCCTGTTCAATCTTGTATCTGTCCATTACTGCTTTATTAAAAAGTTCAGCAATTTTCTTGGCGCCTTTTGGCGTAAAGTGTACGTAATCTGATCCTGCTAGTGACGGCTCAGCCTCTACCCATGCCTGCATTGAATTGTGTCCGCCCATGGCTTCATAAATATCCCAGAAGCCACAATTTGTTTCAAAAGCAGCTTTTTTCAGCGCATCTCGAACGGGTTCTAAGAACGCATAAGTCTCAAACTGATCACCTTCTTTGTGCGCCATATCTGAAGGGCCAATAAGAATGATGGCAGCATTGGGCGCCACTTTTTGCAAGTACTTGATTTGTGACTTAAGCCACTTTCCATAATTTTCTGCTTGGACGGTGTCTTTCACATAGGGAACTGAATTCCCTCCATATTGAAGGAGAAGCAACTCTGGCTGAAGCTGAGATATTTGCTGTTTAAAAAGCGTCCGATCCATTTTTTTGAAAATGGTCCCTGAACTGCCGCGCATGGGAATGTTGTCAACTTGCACGCCACTATTTCCATCAAATGCCACACCATAACATTCCATTGGTCCGCCTGTAAAAGTCAACCTTATTTCATTGATTTCACCAGAAATAGGAGCGTCTAATGTTGTGAAACCACAACTGTCACACAATGTTTTTTCAGCTATAAGTTCTTCATTTTGATAAAGTTGAACAGAACCTCCTTTGCCATAAGAACCTAGGAATACTTTCGCAGATTTGAAGACCCTTGTATTGCTATACCCAAGTCTTGAGGGCTCAAAGAACAGCGAAGCGGAAGTGCTATCATAGGAAGCAAACGTACCCAATGCTCCAAACCGCGTATGCTTAACAGTGGTATCTTTTCGTCCGTAAATGGTATGGCGGTGCCATTCTTCACTTGCACGCTGTTTGATGTTTCCTGAAGGAACCACTTCTACAGGAGGAACGAGGCCTGGTCCTTGTCCGCCCCATTTTTTTTGCCATTCTCGTCTCAAGTAACTCGTGATGCGATCTGCTTCAATTTGTGAGTCACCATAATGCATTACGCGTACTTTTTTGCCTGAATCTGGCAGCTTCATGAGGGTTTGAAAAAACGACTTTAAATTCCTAATTCCTTCAGGCCCTTCTTGTATAGACAATAGTTTTCTCCTTCGCTGCTTGTCAATTGCGAGCGAATCTTCAATCGCAGCTTCGCGCAGCTCAGCATTCTTCACTTCTGCAATAGAGTCCTCTCGCAGCAAGTCTTCATACCCTTCTAAAAAAGAGTTGGCGTCAGCTAAACGTTCCTGTTCTTGACCTTCCTCTTGAAAATGAGGCCATTGTGGTAAACGAAAAGTGAGCGTATCTGTCAGCTCAACTTTTTCGGGTAAAAGACTAAATGACCAGACTACCGCGCCCATAAGTATCAGGAATACCAGTGTTTTTAGCGGCGAATGTGGGGAGTTTTGTGTCATTTCGTCTTGTAGATTTTAAGTTTTTGACCCGGACGAATGTCATTTGAGACGTTATTCCACTCCATAATATTTTCAGCACTCACACCCGGAAATTGCTTGGCAATCAACCACAAGGAATCTCCAGATTTGACCGTGTACTCATCGTAATCTCCCGTTGGTTGAGTAGGAGCAGCAGGTATTGTAGAAGGAGTTTGAACCGGTGCTTTTGCTTTTCCGTAAATCATGAGCTTTTGTCCGATGTTAATGTTATCTCCTTTTATTCCGTTCCAGCGTTTTAATTCTGAAACGCGCACACTGTGCTTTTCCGCAATGGTACCTAAAACATCTCCACTTCTAACAACATATGTGATTTCCTCTCCTTCGGGAAGATGAGGCTTTACGGCCTTATTTATTTGCTTAACTACAGGTTTGTAATTGTAGATGCTGTCTTCCAATGACATGAATTCATCCATGGAGCTCTTGTGCAGTAAGAAAGGAACTCCACGAAATAAACCTGGTATAGAATCACCTATATAACACGTGTTTATTCCTCTAACTGTTGTGAGGTTCACTGAAGGAATTAGGCTCAGTGCTTCCCAATGAAAGGTTTTCTTGAACCCGATGGTTTGATAATCATTCAAGTAGGTGAGCCATCCCATTAAATGGTTGGTTGATTCGGTGTTTTTGAATAACCTCAAACAAACATGTAAAGCGGTTAGCTCAAACGTCAGTTCGTCATCAATTTTTTGCGCTGGAGTGAAACTATCAGCAAAATTGACGCCCCGCATCATTGCCACTATCATTTTTAGAAGATCGCCATCATAGCGCTCTTTATAGCTCTTCAGAAGAGACATGGCCGCATGGGTAGAAGGATCTGGAGCCATGCGTTCATCTACAAACTGATCCATTCGCAGTCCTGACTTTTTCGCCCTCGGAAGATCCAGTGCCCATAGTCCAGCTTTATTATGTCCATCTGAATAACTGGTGTTCAAAGCTGATAGAACCAGCGGCAAGAATTTAAAATCCGCTTCGAGCTTATTTGCTTCGAGATGCCGTTCGAAAAGAGGAAAGTAAAGATCAGATAACAGTCTTAAATCTTTCAATACCGCACAGTCATTAGCAAATAAGTATTCAATACTTATGGCTTCCACTGCGGGGTCAATTTCATACGGGTGCAGTGCAATATCGAATGCAGTGGACTCGGGAACAGCAGTCTTAAGATCTGGAGGACAGTCTTTTTCAGACGTCATCTGCGGATTGTCTTTCTTAATAGCACCAAGGTACCATTGCGATTGGCTTTGAGATACAAGTTGTTTCCAACGAGATTGACCTGCAGCTGAGAAAGCAGTGCAAATGAATATTAGAGCAAGGAGAAGAGTGCGCATACACCGCGAAAATAAATTCTCATTTCCCTCAGAATTGAAATGATGCTTGAAGTTATCCACCAATTTTCAGTAATAGGTATGTAAAGACTACTATTTCTTAGAGCAAGAATCCGAATTATAAAGAGTAACTTGCTCCAAGTCTAGAATTGGCCAGTTAATTTCAGTTATTCGCAGAGCGATTAAAAAACACAAACGAAGTGCAATTCAGATAACATATAAATGTGTTTAAATAGCTACGAATCAAAAAGATAACTTGAAATATAGATTTCTTTTCTATCTTGTAAGCGGTAATCAATATAAGCTTCATTTTAATTTAAGTCGAAGTTAATTGCCTCCGTGTCTCTTCCAAAAGATGCAATTAACTCTGCTCTCATGAATACTCTCCTTGCCTACGTCAGCGATTCCCAAGATTTTGTGGACTGGTTTCTCAAGGTCCGAGGAATTACGATTGTGAAAGCTGAAAGTGTGGCGCACATCTCAGAATTACTCCAGCGTTCTACCTTTGAAATAGTGGTAATTGATCCCCTATTATTGAATCAGCTTAAGCCTGAAGATTTGGCTATAATAGCTAAGGCGAAGATTATTCTGCTTGGTTCAAAATCCTCTGTTGTGCCTCAGTTTTCTTTGAATGTCATTGACCAATGCCCAAAACCAATTCAGTTTCATAGGTTGTTAAAAGCCCTTACGAAAGTATTCAAGGTAAGAGGAGGAGAATCGATTGTTCGTTCTGATCAGGAACACCTCTTAATCAAGACAGACGGTGTGCTTATTCAGGTTAGATTGGATGAAATATGTTGTGTTGAAAGCATGCGTGATTACATACTTTTTCATTCCAAAGATCATCGTTTTGTTGTGCACTCTACGTTGAAAAATGTCAAAAACTTGATCAAGGATTTCCCTAATTTCATCCAAATTCACCGTTCAATAGTGGTGAATTCTGATAAAATTCACGAAAAAACGACCAATTCTGTTATGGTCTGCAAACATAATTATCCTGTCTCTAGAACCAATAGACATAAGCTGAAATATGTGATGCTCAGATAATTTCCTTCTTTTTTTGGAATGAACCTTTTGTTTTCGCTCAAACTGTAATGTGAGAATTCACCTACATTTTTGGTAGCTATTTTCTGGCAAATTGGTCAGGTAGATACTGACAAACGAAGAATGTGTGCAGCTCGTATACCTAGCTTTGTAAAGCAATAGTTAAGGTCAACATGTTAATTACAAATCTCTTTTCAATTACAGGGGACCTCTATTTATTCCGAATGAGGCTGTCGATAGGCTGTTTTGAATTCAGACAAGGCAATTCGAAAGATAATAGCCGTAGCTACTTGATTGAGAATTAACGCAGTATGAATTTAAAATAGCCATCGAAATTTCTGCCGCAACGTGCGGAAGAAATTGCACGGTCCATGAGCGAATAGATAGAGGTCCCCTACAGATTGTATGCCGATTCTCATATGGAGTATGGTCATTCTTTTTGTTCATGCAATCTGGTATTTCATGTCCCAGAGCAAATTTCTTTTTGAATACAACCATTGGAAATACACGGTAAGGTTTTTCTCACATTCTGTAGGAATTTCCCGAGGTATTTTCGGACTAAAACCGACAAGAAAATATGCAAAACATCTGAAAATTGCACATTAAAGAAGATCACACAGATCGCAGTTAAACCACCGGTGCAAAGGTCGTCACCTTCAATTAAAGAAAAAGCAGCATAAATATTGATCTATGTCGATTTCAAATTTTCAGCATCCATCTTTTTTGAAAACACGCGAAATAAAAGATGAAAAAACGTTTTTTTGCTTACAGCGCGGAGCCGTAGATTGCGTCAACTGCGGAAGTGATGAGCACAATGTGGTGCATCATTTCGAACAGGAATATTGCAATCCTGATTCGTACGAAACGTATTCAGGTGACGTGGGAGTTCTGCTCAATTTGACACTTGTTAAGTGCAAGGGGTGCGAACTAGTTTATCAAAGCCCTAGGTTTTCTAAAGAGAGCCTTCAACGCTTGTATCCAAATCACCCACTTCCTGATCGATTGATATACAAACGATTGATGCGAAACCATAAGTTTCATTTTCTTATTGACTTGCTCAGGGAGCATGCAACAACTTCATTGGGTTCTAAAACAGCCGTTGATCTTGGCACCAGATACGGAGTGCTTCCAGAGTTACTTGTGAATGAAGGGTACAATGCGCTCGGAATTGAAATGAACCTCAAGGCGGTGAAAATTGCTAATCAAGCAGGATTCAGCTACGTTCATCAAGGAACTGTAGACAAAATTCAGTCTGTGTGCGCGAATGCCGGAATAGAAAGGGTCAATCTTGTGACTATGGTTGATCTTGTAGAACATCTACTGGACCCAAGAAGAGACTTTGAATTGATTAGTAGAATGCAGCAATCAGGTGATCAAATCTTTATTTCTACAATGGATGTAGCCTCACTAGGCTATAAAATTCTTGGTAAGAATTCGTACTTCATACATGCCCAACATACTTGTTATTTCAGTGCAAAGACAATGGGTGATTTACTTGATAAATTTGGTTACGATATCAAGTTTGTGCACCGGATTTCAAGAGTTAGAAATTTGAAATTATTGCCTAGAGAATTAAATAAACTCCGAAAGCACAATGCGCTTAGAGCTCAGATGAACGAGGCTAGGTCCAAAGAACGAAATTGGTTTGCTGCATGCAGGCCAGCACTATTTGATTACATGAATATTTTTGCTGTAAAGCGCTAAAAGCCTTGGGGTAGAGCCAAGTACAATGGTTAATTTCTAGCACAAAAAAAAGGCTGTATCCTATTGGTATACAGCCTTTTTGATGTCTTAAAAGAGATTATTCTGCAATAAGTAATTCATCCATGGTGTTGTAGGCTACAGCGTGGTAGTTTTGACGTGCAGTCCCATAAATTCTTCGTGCCATGTCTATTTTACCTGTTTCTTTCATCGCCCTGTAAAGTGGCGTAAGGAACTTTCTTCGTCCTACAGAAACAAGGAATTGCTCTAGCCTTGAATAAGCAGGAGTGTAATCATGAAGAATAGCTTGTTCCAACCAAGCGAATAACACTTCATTGTTTCCTGTTTTATTGATAGCGAAGATCTGATTTAAATCATTCATTTGTTTGTAAGTGACATCTTCAGGAAGATTTGAAAGAAATCTATAGCGCTCTTGGTAAGCCCATTCATTCCATTTCAATTCTTGTGTTGGCAAATAACCTTTACTCCATTCAGAGAGGGCACTGTCAACTTCTACGAGGCGGTCAGACTTAACGGTTGGGATGTTTCCCGGAAGGCCTGCGCCATAAATCCAAGATTCAAGATCAATTGCCTTTTCGTCTTCTGGAGTGAGTAATTCGCTTTTCAAATAAGTAACAAAGCGCTCAGTGTCCATTACCTTGAAGGCATTCCCTTGGAAATATTCCTTTAAGAAAACATCGAACTTCTCACGTCCTACTGTTTCTTCAATCAAACGCAAGAAGAAATAGCCTTTGTCATAAGCAATGGCGCTCATCCCATCATCAGGATTTCTTCCTTGTAAGTGCAATTTGAGGTGGGTATCATTTGGATTCAAGTCCATGATTTCCTCCACTTCCATTTTCAAGCCTTGGTAGCTCAAAGTGGCTAGCATCTCTGAAGTTTCTCTGCCATAAACGGCTTCCATAATGCGTTGTTCGAAATAAACGGTGAATCCTTCGTTCAACCAGAAATCATCCCACGTTGCATTGGTAACCAAGTTTCCAGACCAACTATGTGCCAATTCATGGGCAACAAGTGAGGTCAATGAGCGGTCTCCAGCAATAATGGTAGGGGTGGCAAAAGTCAAACGCGGATTTTCCATTCCTCCAAAAGGAAAGGCAGCAGGTAAGATGAGCAGGTCATATCTTCCCCAAGCATACGCTCCGTAGAGCGCTTCTGCTGCAACAAGCATATCATCCATTTCCTCGAATTCATATTTCGCTGCGTCAATGAGGTCAGGTGTTGCATAAACTGCAGTGCGCTCACCAATGGGAGCATAGGCAATGTTACCAACTGCAAGTGCCATCAAATAGGAGGGGATAGGCTGTTCCATTTTGAAGGTGTAAACGCCTTCGTCATTCGCTTCAGTGGGATTTTCTGCGCTCATAAGAGCAAGCAATCCACCGGGAACGCGAACTGTAGCATTATAGGTAAAGCGAATTCCTGGGCTGTCCTGACAGGGAATCCATGTTCGGGCCAAGATGGCTTGTGATTGTGTGAAGAGAAAAGGTTCTTCTCCTTCAACCCATAAAAGGGCTTCTGCCTCTGGTGAACTCTTGTACCGGATACTAATTTCAGTAGTAGATGACGTAATTGGAATGCTCAAGGCTTGTCCGAGAAATTCCGTTTCGGGTCCGATTTCGAATTCAACAGGGCCACCGTCATTTGTGGTCACTTGTTCGATGGTCAACTCGCGGATGTCTAGAATGATTTTATCAGCACTGTCTTTTGCTTCAATGGTATAGGTAGCAGTTCCAGAAATAATTTTCGTTCCGAAATCAACTGTTGCATCCCAGTTCAAGTGTTTGACTACGGCTTCATTCGGACGAGCGAATGAATGATGGTCAGTTGCTAGTTTCATTTTTGCAATCAATTCTTTGGAGCTTTCACTGCGTTCACCGGCAGTATTGGAGGCTTCCGTTTCAGCTTCATCGCCACAAGCGAAGAACAGGGGCAAAGCCAATAAGGCAAAGACAATTTTTCTCATGAGTATCATTTCTGAGGTAAAACTAGGGATTTCCTAGCGCTTTGGTTTTCATGGCACTATGCACCAATCGTTCGACTAAGATATAAATGATCATTCCGAAAGCCGCCTTAATCATCAGCCCTGGAATAAATTTCTTCAATTGAATCATCCAATCCAATGGTTCATCTAAAACACGCTCCATCCAGTAAAGTCCAAATATGAGAATGATGAGTTGTCCGCCAATCATTAGTGCAGCGGCCGCTAACGAGGTCATTCGCCATTTTTTTTCAGCAAAGAAACCCACTACAAAAGCTGCAAAGACAAATCCAAATAAGAAGCCTCCGCTCACTCCAGTAAACACATCCCAACCAGATGCTCCATTGGCGAAAACAGGAGCACCTAGTCCTCCCAAAAGGAGGTAAAAGAGAACCGCCATTCCTCCATTGATAAAACCGAATAGCAATGGCACAAGAATGATCAGCATAGATTGGAGCGTGATGGGAACGTTGATTCCTTCTTTGATCTCTATCGGAGATAAAAAGCACAACAACGCTAGTCCAATGGCAATTTTGATAAGTGAATCAATCACGGCCATTTTGGAAAACCGAAGCTTTTGATTGAGCATTATTTGTTGTTCAAGTAAAAGTTCGTTCCGCTAGGAATCAATACCACATTGTTTTCACGGTCGATGTCAGCTGATTGTTTTTTCGGGTCAATTTCAATCTGTTCAATTTCATTGGTCTGAAAGTCTAAGAGAAGCATGTATTCTGGATGCGTCCATGGCCAATCATCAGCGAGAATGTATTCTATGTTCTCTACTTCTTTTGGTTTTTCGCCCCGCATCATCTCCAAAGGAATATTGTACATGATTTGCTGGCCATCTTTCAACGTAATCAATAAGTCTACAGGCATTGGCATGCGTCCTTTTCGTTCTAAAGTAAGCAGTGTGCCCTTTTCGTTTCCAATGAGCGTTTTGATACCGTAATCTATCGTTAATGTGGTGTTTTCGAAGTATTGGAAATACCAGTCAAGCTCAATCCCACTGTACTTTTCCATTCCACGTTTGAAATCTCTAGAAGTTGGGTGTTTGAACATCCACTCATTGTAATAAGCAAGCAGCGCAGCATCTCTGTTTTCTTTTCCGATAACATATTCCAACTGGGTTAGAAGCACTTCGCCTTTGCTATAGGCTGAAGTTCCGTATGCACGGTTTGTATTGTAATGGTCAGCGTGGGTGATGAGTGCTTCATCTTTTCCAGCGCGTGCTAATCTCAAGTAGTTTTGGTATGCTGATGCATGAGGAATACGCGTAGGATCAACAAATAGTTCAGCCATAACTTCACTGGTTGCGAAAGAAGTAAATCCTTCATCCATCCATTCATACAAGCTCTCATTCGTTGCTATAACGCCATGGAACCAGGAGTGAGATGCTTCGTGAATTACTACACCTACCAGACTTCTGAGGTTTCTTCTTCCCGTAATCAAAGTAGCCATAGGATATTCCATTCCGCCATCACCACCTTGAATTACAGTGTATTGCGGGTAAGGGTATTCACCAAAATGTTCATTTAGGTATTTAAATGCCTTGAGGGTATATTCTGGTAGGGCATCCCAATTCTCATTGAACTCTGCATTGTCTTGGTACAGAAAGTGAAAGGTGGGACCGTTCTCCATCTTTTCAATGCGGTGGATGTAATCAGGGTCAGCTGCCCAAACAAAATCATGCACGTTTTCAGCTATCCAATGCCAAGTCAATTTTCCGTTTACTGGCTGGGGCTTAGCCTTATCACTTCCATAACCGTGGCCTATTTGATCAGCATTCTTAAGGACTCCGGTGCCACCTAAGATGTATGTTTCATCAATTGAGATGCTCACATCAAAATTTCCCCAGACGCCATGAAATTCTCTTCCTATATATGGATTTGAATGCCATCCTTCGAGGTCATATTCACACAATTTAGGGTACCACTGCGCCATAGATAACTCAATCCCTTCGCTGTTGTTCCATCCTGACCGTCTCACTTGCAATGGCACTTGCGCATCCCAAGTCATTTCAAACGTTACTTTTCCACCTGCGGGAATGGCTTTTTCTAGTTGGACTTCTAAAATGGTACCCACTTCCTTGAATTGAATTGGCTTGCCATTCATTTTCAGGCTTTTAACGCGAATCCATCCTTCTTCAGATTTTGTTAGATGAACAATTCTATCTCCAACACGTGAATCTGGATCCTCAATGGTTCTCGAACGCACATCCATCATACTTTCTGGCTGAAATGCATTAAAGTAGAGGTGGTAGAAAACCGCAGTCAACTCATCTGGTGAGTTGTTTTTGTAGACTAATTTCTGTGACCCGCTGTACTGGTGTGCTGAGGCATTTACATCAATCCACATTTGATAATCGACTTCTTGTTGCCAATAGCCGTTATCTTTGGCATTCAAACTAAATGCAACACTCAGAAGTGCAGCGAGCAGCATAATCTTATTCATAGAACTTTATTGGATAATTTGAGCGCAAGATACACATCCATAAGGGAACAGGTTCAGCAGGTTCAAAAGGTTCGTATAGATTCTAAAAGGGGAGCTTTTAATCTCAAGATCGAAACATCCCCTTAATGAGCGCATTTCTCACTTTTTTTGCTGATCTCCAGTGTTTTAAGGTGATGTCCAGTAAATCTGGAGACGTGATTAAGTCTGGTGAGTGCTCACTCATATAATAGAATTGCTTATTTGCAATTTCATTCAAAGATTTTACAGCTTCTTTGAACTCCTTTGGGATGATCTTGTTCTTTTCTCCTTGTAAACCTTGCTTGAAGTGTTTCTTGAAGGATTTATCTTCTATTGCTGCGCGAAATTCATCAGGGTTTTTAGACATGAAATCACGCAAATCATAAAGCTGATCTTTCTCTAATGAATAGGCACCGCCTCCAAGCCAAATTTTTTCAGGACCGAAATTAATGTACAAACCAGGGTATGATTTATCTTTTCTACCAAAAGGGGATACAATGGCTGAGCGATTGAGTTTATATGGTGATTTGTCTTTTGAAAACCGGATGTCCTTGTTAATTCTAAAGATGGCATCTCCTGGTTTGATGTCTATTTGCTCGCCTTCCTTTTTCATTTCCTCAAATGCCGCCGCTATAAAGTCTTCAAAGGGCTTTTTAATCGAAGTTTCATAGCGCTTCCTATTTGCATGAAACCATTCTTTGTGATTGTTTCCAGCAAGTTCGATGAAGAATTCATGAAAGTCAGGGGTGAAAAAAGGAGCGTTCATTTCTAGTATCGTTTGAGCTTGATAAGCGAATGTTTATTGGAGGGCATTGCGCAGGCGCGTTAATTCAATAGCTTGACTTTCCCATCTTTTTCTAAAAGGTACCAAATACCATTCACCTTCACGTGTGCTTTTTCGTTCTTGAAATTCGAAGCATTATCGAATATAAAATCAAATACGACCATTCCAGAGCGGTCAATGAAACCATATTTACCTTTGGATTTCACCAAGGCATAACCCTCGTTGAATTCGCCAAATTGATTCGGCAGGAACGCTCGGTATTCAAGATGCATTTTCTGAAATTCCCTTTTGATCTTGGCATCATCATTGAATAGCTTGGTAATTCGTTCGTACGGTTTGAATCCGCTATAATTTGCCACTTCCATTAATTCCAATACATCCTCTTTTTCTTTTTGAGTGAAGCGGTCTAAAGGTATTTTATTGGATTGGACAGATTGGACTGAGTCTATTTGCCCATCTTTCCATGAACAGTAAATAACCAGATCGGTTTTTTTGTATTTCAGTATTGCATTGGCGTCTTTGAACTTTATGCTCACCTTGTAAGACATTGAAGGAAAAGGGTCAACGGCATTGCTAGATTGAGCAAAGAAGGGCGAAACCATGAAAATCAGGAGCGATAGAATGAAGTACTTCATTTCTCTAAGGTATCAATTTTGGAAGCGAAGAAATGAAATCCTTGAGAACTTTTGAAAATGGTTGCTCTATGTAAATGTCTTTTTGGTCTATGCGGTGAGGTCTTTAGGCGAATAAGTTTGCGAACCACAAAAAATGAACTGAAATTGAACTGTCAAGCCATTGACTTTCACTTCGGTGGAATGTCATGCGCAATAGGACATCATTGGTTAGTGAGCCACTCTGAAAGGGGTGGCTTTACTAATTAGGAACTTTTGCACCCGGAAAAATCAGTTCCAACTCTTTTTCTCTAAAGCTGAAAATGCCTTTTACTTTTGGGTGAACAATAGGACCTCCAAGTAGATCTCCCAATGCCCCGCCAGGCAGACCATAATGCAACACATCGCGCATCATTGTGCCACCTTCAAACGCCTCAAAGTGATGTTGGTGATGCCAGAAACGATAAGGACCAAAGCGCTGCTCGTCAATGAAGTATTTCCCTTCAACACATTGAATAATCTCAGTTACCCAGTTCAAAGGGATGTTGAACATCGGACGAATCTTGTAAACAATCAGCTGACCTGCATAGGTTCTTTCACCTGAACCACTTTTGATTTCGAAGTTCATGTCACTCGGGGTGATTTTATTCAAATTCTCAGGGACAGAGAAAAAATTCCACGCCTCTTCAACAGAAATCGGAAGCCATTGTTTGGTGGTCAGTCGGTGCATTTTCATACACAGATAACCAAAATACGGCAATAAGGTTCATTACTGGCACAAAGCATTTGCTGCCCATACTGCCATGAGTAGATTGGGCTTTGCTTTGCTGCTGAAACCCATTGAATTAACGTAGCCAGTGCTAGCACTAAGGAGTTTGTTAGAAGGGAATGCAGGATCAGTGTTGAAGTCAAGGTCGATTTGTTTTATCTTAATTCCACATTCTTGATGAATGGCGTGCGCTAAGGCTACAGATCGTTCTGTTTCGCCCCACAACTTCGTCCACATGTCATAGATTTTTGGAAGGCGTTCTTTGCGGTAAATAACGTGTGCACCAGATTCCGGAAATCGAAATACAATGGTTGTAACGTAAACCGTATAGGTTTTGAAATTTTGACTATCACATCCAATGTGCAGTTCACAGTGGGGATAGGTTTTCCAGAAACTGGAAATATAAGTACTGAAATCCATGCGCGTTTCTCCGTCCATGACTTGAAATATGCGCTGCCGTCCTTCTAATTCGTTCATGTTGCTTCCCAAGTTAGTCAAGATCTTGACGAAATTCCTTTTAATTCAGAGGAAAGGAATGAGAAGGGTGCATGAAGTTGTGCACATCCAATTCACAGTCTCATAGATTTATAAAGCACAAAGTGGTGGGATTTCAATTTGAAGATTGGAGTAGAACAATGTAAACTTCTATTTCAAATCATCCTGCAGGACAAGTCTTTTTGGGGGTCTGTATTTCGGGCATATAAATTTGCCTAGCAAGGTTTCTCTGGGCGAAATTGATTCCATATTCGAGCCTGCATTAAAACACTAATGAGGAGAGTGAAAAGGAGTAGGAGGATGTTTTTCAATCCTTCATTTGTGACTTAATATTTGCCGTATAGTCTGCGTCCCAAATTAGAGCATTGAAAAAAGGATCAAAAGAACATTTCCCAATCGGATTTTTTTTCAAAAGTCTTTTGGTTCTTAGATTTTGGTTCTTTTCCATGGTGAAGTCCAGGTGCATTAAAAAGCCACCCTCTTTTTCTTCTTCTGAGAGGTGACTGAGGTTAAATTCAACCCATTTGGTGTAGAATCCTTTTTTTTTGACTTTCAATGTCCAGATTCCATCTATGTCTGCATAAAACTCAAATCCGCCTATTGAATCACTGACCATCTTATAAACGGGTTGGTCATTCTTAGTCAGTTCTATTTCCACACCTCTGAAAAAATATCGCACCCCTTTGGTTTGTTCAGAGTATATCTTGCCTCGTAAATGTACCTGATACTCTTCTTGAGCGAACAGCCCAATTTGAATAAGAAGGAAGAGCGTTAGCGGAATGATTTTCATTTCAATTTTTTTTCGGACTGAAGATAGGGAATCACCAAGAGTGACTTCAACGCTTTGCAGTGGTCAAATGACAGGACATAAAAAAATCTATTTGCATCCATAATTTCTATCTTTCCAATTCCAAATTAAACACCTTGCTATGCCCTTAAGAATGCGCAAAGACTCTGAAAAGAAGTCGCCTCGAGCTAATCACCCAGGAAGGGAATTCACCAATTCGGGCGGTGGTGGCGGTGGTAATAGCGCCATCGCTTATTTGCTTCCACTGCTTTTGAAAAAGCCGAAACTACTCATCGTGTTAGGAATCATTTTTGGCGCTTTGTATTTCTTCGGAGGGAACTGCAATGCCGGCGGATTAATTTCTGAAGATTCCAGCGAAGGGGGAGGTGGAATCACGAACCAAATCAGAAAGACGCTCTTTTTAACGGGCTTAGAAATGTCTCCTGAGAAATACGATGCAACAGCTATTTTTGAACCACTGGCAGACATCATTAAAAACCCGCTTCCTGAACAATTCAGTTTATTGGAGCATGCGCCTAAAAGACTCAACCAAGGTGGTCAAGGTTCTTGCGTAGCTTGGGCATCGAATTATGCTGCGCGCACTATTTTAGAAGCGCGAAAAGCGTTTGCAAACCCTTACAGTGTGGCTTTTAGCCTGAGTTACCTCTACAACCAAATAGCCCTGACCAATTGTCAAGGATCTTACCTGTCTGATGCCATGAAAACAATGGCGCAGAATGGGAACATGCCTTTTAGACAGTTTGAGTTCGATGAGCAGAGCTGCAGCCACAAGTCTGACGCACTAGAAAAGCAAGCTGGAAGGAAGTTTACAATCCATGGATTCAATCGCTTGTCTAAAGTTGACAATGAAAAGAAAATTGACATGCTTGCGATGAAACAGCATTTAGCTCAAGGAGCACCTGTTGTCATAGGCATGATGGTAGGAGGTACGTTTATGAACGATATGAGAGGTTCGGAAGCATGGTGCCCTTCAAAGAGCGATTATGATGCAAGTGGTTTTGGCAGACACGCCATGTGCGTTATTGGCTATGACGATTACAAAGAAGGCGGTTCATTTCAAATCATGAACAGTTGGGGCGAAGATTGGGGGAAGCAAGGAGTTGCATGGGTACGTTACAAAGACTTTGATTTTTTTGTTCGCGAAGCTTATGGAATAGATCCAATGGGCAATGCAGATGCCCCGGAAGGTACAGTTCTCAATGCTCAAATAGCGTTGAAACTCAATGATGGTAGGTATATTCCTTTCAAGGGGGGCTCACCAGGGATGTTTTCTACCTCTTCGCCGGTAAGACAAGGTGATCTCTTCAAGGTAGAAATCACGAATGATATTCCGTGCTACATCTATGTATTTGGCGAAGATACAGATGGCAGGTCGTATGTCCTTTTCCCATATACAGAGAAACATTCACCGTATTGTGGGATCACTGGAACACGCTTGTTTCCAAAAGATTATTCAATGGAAACGGATGACATTGGAAACAGGGACCACATTGCCATTGTAATGTCTAGCGAACCGATTGATTATAACGACTTCAATAGCCGTATCTCTGAAGCTAATGGAGCTTTTGGTAACAAATTTCAGCAAGTTGTTGGGTTGTCTGATGCCCGCTTTTCAAATGGAAATCCAATTGAGTTGCAAGTAGATTTGAAGACGACGCCAATTACGGCGGTTATTTTAAGCATTGACAAGCAGTAGGGGCTCTTATTTTCTCGCACGAGGAATAAACCTACCTCGATTGAATGTAGTAGCCGCGAGCTCAGCTCGTGGGATCATGCGGTTATTCTTCCTCGAGATTTAAAACCTACCTCGATTGAATGTAGTAGCCGCGAGCTCAGCTCGTGGAATCATGCGCGGCTCAGCTCGTGGAAACATACGTCGCTCGTGGAAAAAGGGCCGAGTGAAGATTCACTCGGCCCTTTTTTCTGCGAATAAAAAATCCTACTTCGCAGCCAGTGCGTTGTCTATAATTAGTTTGACATGATCTCTATGAGCGCGTGTTAAAGTGTCAGGAGAAGATGCACTTGACATCATCCTTCTCACACGATTCAACTCATACAAAGCCATGCTTCTTGAAATGTCTTCGTACTTCTTTGTGTCTGCAACAATAGACGCTAGTTTCTTCGTGTACATGATTTGAAGGTTCTGACGTGAAGCATTCACCTTCTTTTTTACATCAGATTTGAAGATAGCATTGGTCAGATCAGTCATGACTTCATCTAACGTATAGGTGTTGCCATATTCAGAGCTATTCACAATTCTACGCATCGTATTTGGATGCGTAAGGTGCGCCAACGTTCTCCCTTGTGCCATTTTAATGCGCTCAAGAATTTTCGGATCGTCTGAATTTGTGAAGTGATTGAATCCTCTTCTCTGTGCCAATAGATGGTTGTACAAATTTTCAGGCGTTGAAAAAGCATTCGGTGCGAAAGCGTAAGTTGTGAGGGCTTTCATAGCTGCGCGCTGGTCCTCTTCAGAAACAGGCTGCAACGGAGTAGTTGCTCCAGTTTGGCCTATTTTGCTTCGGTCATAACGAACACCTCCAATCTGACGAGTCATCACACCCAACTGCGTAGCGTATTCGCCAGACAAAGAGAAGTAAGCGGTTAAAAGGTCCTGGTAGTTATCGCCTTCAACAGCGTACTTGTCCATGATCTTCGGCATCACTTTGTTCACCAACATGCAACGTTCAACAGCATATGCAACTGGGTCAGAACTCAAGTCGTAGATGTTCACGTCAGGGTTGATTCCTTTTCCGGGTGAGCGCATGTCGTCAGCGTCATTTCCGAATGCCAATTCATGGGCAGATGAACGAGAAAGAATGCCTTCTAGACGAGCTGCTTCCTCTACTTCATTTTCCAAACCTTGAGAATAACCGTACTCAATGACCCACTTGTCATATGGGCCCGGGCTAGAGTCATAGTAAGTCGTTTGGTCTTCTTTATTCAGGGCGAAGTTGATGGCTGGATATTCCATCACAGAGTTACACAATCCTTTTTCGGCCACAATGGCTGGATCTTTTATTTCTTCGATTGAAAGAAGGGTAGAAGCGCGCATGTTGTGCGACATCCCTAATGTATGTCCAACTTCATGCAACACCAAACGATGTAGTGTTTGCTTCACGAAATCTGTTTGAGAAGCTACATCCATGTCCATCGCCTTCATTGCAGCCATGCCGAAAAGCATGTTGCGGTGAAGTACGTTTCCTGCATCACAACGGTGCATATCAGCAATGATGTCTTCTTTCGTCAAATCAGCTTCTGCGCCTTCCATTCCCGCAAGTTGGAAAACATCTTGTCTGAACAATCTTCCGCGAATGGCAGCAAATTCTAACATGATATCAGCTCCTAGAATCTCTCCAGTTCTTGGGTTTACGAAGCTAGGGCCATATCCACCAAAGGGAGGTTGAGGAGAAGAGGTCCAACGAAGCACATTGTAGCGAATATCGCCCGCATCCCAATCAGCATCGTCAGGCTGGATATTAACAACTACAGCATTCTTGAATCCTGCATTTTCAAAGGCGAGGTTCCAACGTTCAACTCCTTCCTTAATGATTGGACGGAATTCTTCAGGAGTGGTATTTTCAATCCACCAAGTGATTGGCTCAACAGGCTCAGAAAGGGCCGCCGTTGAATCTTTCTTTACCAAGTTCCAACGGTGAATCATATCGCGGAAAGGTGCGTTATCGAATGTTGTCATATCATTTACCTCCGTCATGAAGAAACCAATGCGTTCATCATCTGGACGGGCTTGGAAATCATTTTTAGGCATTTCAATGATGCTGTGTTGGTAACGAATAGTGATGTAACGAACATCTGTAGCGGCAGCGCTTCCGCCTCTGCGCGGACTGCTATTGTCATAAACATAGTCAACCGTAATGTCTGTATTCTCAGGGTAGCTCTTAACGTCGTGAATCTTAGTTTTGTTTTTGCTAAGTCCACCAAGAATTCCAGGTATTTTCGGATTCGAAGGAGGTTTGATCATTTGAAAATCTTCACTGAGGAAGATGTTGTCAGCAGAGATGAGCATAACGCCCGTCTCTTCGTCTTTTGCTTCAATCTTTTCGCTGGCAATGATCGGTGTGTTGATGTTCGCGTGAGCAGATTTTGCCAGCGCAGAATTTTCATCATAATAATAACTCGTATTCTCTTCGTGGATTTCAATGCGATCAAAGTGCCTGTGAAATGAAATGATTTTGGACCCGCGATAGGCACCTCTAAAGTGACCCGCTTCCAGCAAACCGTCTTCAGTAAAAGAGAAGTAGATGTATTCTTTTCCTAGTTGATCTTCTTTTACTTGCATGTAAGATTGGCCCGTAACACTGTCTTGGTAGATGGTAAACAGTCCTTCATAGGCTACACACGTCTCTATTATTTCAGATGGCTTTTTGTCTTTAGAAGGTTTCGGTGTTTCGGTTTGCGCACCTTTCTTTTTCTTTTTGCCTTTTTTCTGAGCCTCAGCAGGAAGGGCAGTAAAGAGACACAGTACCATGAGCAGAATGCTCGAGCGGGTTAAAATTGGTTTCATAGCTTTTCTGGATTGTGACCCCCAAGTTAAGGAATGAGTAGCGACAAAACTTGCCAACTTTATTTAAATCAATGGACGGTTAAAAACCTTGACCATCGGAAAATAATGGCTGTGGATTAGCATTCAGGGTAGAACTAATTCAATCTACATCCATTACCGTTTCCCCGCAACCTGCAATATCTATGGTTCTAACTTCAAGCGTAGGAGCTATAATCCCTGATTCGATTTCAACAAGCTGTTCACCTGAATTCACACTGAATGTGTTCTGATCACTGGAGTCTACGCCGCCAAGGAGTTCATCTTCGGCATAGATGTAGATGGTTTCTGAAGAGTTGTTGTTTACCACGAGTTCACCACTTGTGCAGATCGCATCGCATGATGCAAGACCTGTAATGGCGAAAAATGCGAGAAAGAGAGGTGATTTTTTCACAGCTTATTTTTACAAGGATAAATCAAAAGTTATGCCAATAAGATAAAGGGTCTGACTTTTCGGCGGATGCCATAATCTGGTCTTTCTGATGCAACTTCAATTCTATTCAAGAGTGAAGTGATGAACCTTGCATTTCAAAAGGTAAAGTGAAAGTTTCGGCTATATTTACTCACCTGTGAACCACTTCCTATGAGACAGCTGACCCAATTGATTTTTCTTCTCGCCTGTATTCTCGGGTCCCATCAAACTTTCGGACAGTCATCTGCAATCACAATTGATGGTTTTTTTGATGATTGGGACCCTTCCCTTGTCACGTTTACTGATGATTCGGAATCTATTAATGGCATTGATATTCTTGAATTCCAAGTGACGAACGATGATCAGTTCCTCTTTGTGAAAATCAAGTTGGATCAGGAAATTGACCTTACGGAGGCTACATTCCCGCATAACTTGATGATGTACATTGATACTGATAATGATGCCGAAACGGGCTTCGGTGTTCAAACAGGCTTTGGATCTGAGATTGGAATCAGCTTCGTTAACCTAATGGCGTTTTATGATGTGATACCGGCTTCTGAAGTGAATTTCTCAGACATTAAAATGCGTCCAGGCCCGACGGTTTCAGGTGATGAATTTGAAATTGCAATTGGAAGAGCTGTTATTCCTGATGGGGTCAATTTGTTGTTTCCTTCGCCAACGATTAAAATTTCTTTTAAAGAATGGACAAACGGAGATAACTGCCCAAACAACGGACAACTGTTTGAATACACTTTTGACGAAACCCCTGTTGACCTACTTATTCCTACAGAAATACTTAAAGAAGATCCTGAGCTGATTCGAGTTATGGCATACAACACCTTGGGCAATGGGCTGAGCGATGCAAACCGACAGGAATATTTCGAGCGCATCACTTCGGTCATAGATCCTGACGTCATCGGTTTCTCTGAATCAAACGGCGTGAGTGCTTCTACTGTAAAAAGTCTTCTTGACGCATGGCTACCTCTTGGAACAGAGGATGGCTGGTACACCATTAAAAACGGTGATCTCGTAGGTGCTTCGAAATGGCCGTTCATTGATAGCTGGACGGGTATTTCTGGGCAATTCCCGACCCTCATTGATCTTCCAATTGAATACGGGACAGATTTACTTCTGGTGAATGCACATTGGTCATGCTGTGGGAATAACGCAGCAAGACAAAATCAAGCGGATGCTTTTTGTGCGTTTATGCTCGATGCCAAGTCAGAGGGCGGCATTATAGATCTACCTCCAAATACACCAATGGTCTATGTGGGTGATTTGAATCTTGTAGGGTATGCCCAGCAGCTCATAACGCTGGTTACAGGAGACGTTATTCAAGAAGAGGAATATGGGCCTGGTGGTCCGCTAGATTGGGATGGAACTGATTTGAAAGATCAAGTCAATGTGCAAACTGATAAAAGGATGGCCTACACTTGGAGAGATGACAGTGATGGCAACTGGCCTCCCGGGAGGTTAGACTTCATTGTTTATACAGATGCTGTGATGGATGCCGTTAAATCATTCACGCTTCAGACCGAAATTATGAGTGCAACAAGGCTTCAGCAATACGGTTTCGAGGAATTTGACACCATGACCGCCTCAGATCATTTCCCTGTTGTAGCTGACTTTGCTATCTATGATGTAGCAGATGCAGATGGAGACGGCATCATTGATGAATTGGATAACTGTATTGACATCCCAAATACTGATCAGGCTGATTGGAACAACAACGCTGTTGGAGATGAGTGTGAAGACACGGACGGAGACGGCCTGACAGATGCGGAAGAATTGATGGATTTCGGCACAGATCCTAATGAGAGTGATACAGACAATGATGGCCTCACAGATGGTGATGAAGTAAACGTAGTCTTATCAAACCCGTTGGTTCAAGATACCGATGGAGATGGCCTGACAGATGGCCTTGAATGGAATGACGGGACTATAAGTCCAACCAATCCTGACTCTGATGGGGATGGGTGCAATGATGCTGATGAGTATCACTACTTATGTGATGATTTCCCTTGTGGAGACTGCCCTGGCGATCTCAACAATGATGGATTAATAAATGTCTCTGATCTGATTTTATTTCTGACCTTGTTTGGCTCTTCTTGTGAATAGAGGATCCCTGCGTAGTCACTATTTTAGTCAGTGAAAGCAGAACATCACCTGCTTGAGGCGCCACAACAGCACACAACAACTTACTCCCCCAAACAAGAGGTTAGGCGTAAGGTGAGCCATTTAGAAGTAAGGTGAGTCCGTTAGGTCTAGCCTTCTAAAAATGCCCTGAAATTTCTATTGATTTGAGTGATTAAATCCCAATCGCATCGCGCTTCGCTCTGCGGTATAGATAAGAATTGAAGATACTTCGCTTCGCGAAACGGTGCTGCTTGTCGCTGTTCACAAACTTGTTGAATATCTTCGCGTTCACTCCGAAGTACTCATAAGCAGTACCATCAGTAAAGTTGATTTCCAACGTCATTCCTTTGTGCTTGAAATCAGCAATCTTCGCTTCATTAATGGTCTTCGCGTATTCTGTAAGCTGTGCTTCTTTGGTCTCAGGAGCAATACTCACAAGGAAGTGATATGCGTCAATGATGATCTGACTTTGAAGGCCAGCCTCTTCTTTCTTCGCTTCATCCTGGAATTTGTCAGGATGCCACTCTTTCACCAAGTTTCTATAAGTTGTCTTGAGTTCTTTTAACTCAAGTTCCCCTTCCACTTTAAAGAGTTTCTTGTATTCATTAATGCGCTTCATGCCAGTCGATTTCAAAAGAACGCGCAAAGGTATTCCTATTATTCGGATTGACGCATGATATTGCGTGAATTCGAACAATCTGCGTGAATATACCAAAGCGATTGATCTATAAAACTGCAGCATCGCTTTAATCTAACTGAGCCGTTAACTCAATGGCGCCATTGGAA
>Ga0208768_1000447_pt1 | contig 27795 bp, 33 predicted proteins | sample AntAceMetag02UK1_FD_184760 | JGI IMG/M metagenome (GOLD analysis project Ga0208768, IMG submission 184760) | Saline lake microbial communities from Ace Lake, Antarctica - Antarctic Ace Lake Metagenome 02UK1 (SPAdes) (version 2) | ecosystem: Environmental > Aquatic > Non-marine Saline and...
TAAATAACGGAAAAATATTCGAAGCTTTCTTTGACTTGAATGAGAATGACTTTAAAGACACGAAGTTAAATGATATTATTTTCGTTAACGACACTGCGTTCAACATATTGGAAATTTCGGATTTCGATGCTACAATCAAGCGTCCGACCAAAATGAAATTAATTACGGTTGATGAGGAAATTTCTTACGGAAACTACTCTCAAATACCGAACGTAATAACTATTGGAGACAACCCGATTGGTGTTCCAGGTGGCGAACCTATAGGTGGAGGAAGTGGGTCAAACCCAATACCTCAATCACCTGCAGTATTTCAATTTCAAAACATACTTTCTTCTCCATCTCCTGCTCCTTTTAGAGGGGCTGCGGTTCAAGGTCTTGCTTCAACTAGGACTAGGTCAAGAAACATCATAATTTCCAACGCTGTAAACCAAGTTAATGGAAAGTATAACTTCATTGCCGAGGGAGCAAGCAACAACGTTGTAAATGGAAACTTAAACACACTATCGACTTACGCCGAGTTCAACACAATAGGTGGTCAATTAAATGTGGTTGAGGGAAACTATAATGAAATCTTTGGAAGCAATGTAAATGCAAGTGGCAACAGTGAAACTTTCATAGAAACGTTCCCAACTATAACTGGAGGAACGAATTTTGACCTTCTTATTTCAAGTGGAGGCACTGTTGTATTTACAGACTTTATTGGATTAGATTTAGTAGATGAAAATATAAGATTAGGCAACCCTTCAGAAAACCCAGCCTTTATTAATTCAAGCCTAGGATTAGTTACTGGAGGCCCTTTTAACTATCAAATCTACGGAAATTATTCAAGTGTTATTGGAGGTAATAGTAATTTTTTAAATAGTGCTTCTCATTGTTCAATATTAGGAGGGATTCAAAATCGTATGTTGTTTGGACAGCCAACAACTGCTTCTACTATTGTAGGTGGACGAATAAATCTAATTAGTAATCCTTCAGATAGCTGTTCAATAATTGGCGGTGTATTTAATGAAATTGAATTTTCCAACAACACATCAATAATTGGAGGTAATAATAATTTCGTAAAAAACTTAACTAACAGCGTCATTATAGGAGGTAACTTTAATTATATAAGTGGAGCTTCAAACTCAGTCGTAATTGGTGGTCAAAACCTAACCGCAACAACCGACAACACCGTGGTCGTACCATACCTTCAAATCAATGATTATGCCGACTTGACCCCAAGAGCTGCTGCGCCAGATGCGGTTGAAGGAAGGCTTTATTATAACTCAACGACAAACAAAGCTCAAATTTATGATGGGACCACTTGGCAAGACCTTTGGTAAGCCTTTTATATAATACTATTTATTAGCGTAGCATGCGCACGCATCCATAATCACAAAAAATGGCAATAGAAATTACAGGTAGGATAAATTTTGATTCGTCTGACGTCGATGAGGCAACTCAAAGCGTTGGCGAATTAAAGAACGAAGTAAATCAACTTGGTGAGTCTTCTGGTGGAATCTCAAAAGTTGAGACAAACCTTTCACTTGCGAAGGATTCAGCCGAACTGCTTGCAGGGTCGGTGACCGCCGTTATTGGTGGTCTTGCGTTGTTGGGTATTGAAAATAAATACATTGAAAATTTAACTCAAGGTGCTGTTGGCGCCATTGCGTTTGGGCAAGGTGTTGCTCAAGCAGGTGAAGCCGCAATTAGGTTATCTAAAAATCAAAAGGTTGCTGCTGTAACAACTAAAGCTGTTACAATAGCTCAAAAGGCTTTTAATGTTGCGGCTAAAGCAAACCCATACATACTTGCTGCAGCGCTTCTTATAGGTGTTGTTTCAGCGTTTGCTGCTCTTGCTGTTGCAATAAAAGACTCGGCAAAAGAATCTGCTCTTGCGAACACTTCCGCAACCGAATTAGCTAAAACGCTTAATGAAGACGCTGATGCTGCGGATAGATTAAACCTTAGTCTTCAAGACCAGGCTGATATATTTCAACTAGCACTTGAAGAGGCTGAAAAAAAACTAATAGTAACGCAAGACACTGAAAACAGTTTGCGCTTGCAAGGGCTTTCAGAAGAAGATATTCTTGATTTAAAACTAGAGCAATTAAAAGCAGTAATTACAACCCAGGAGGCTCAGATTGCAACTGCTCGACAGGCGCTTAATGCTGACGTTGAACAACAACAGCGTTATAAAGACTTGCTTGCAAATTTGCTTGCTCCTGTTAAGTTGGTTGGTGACACGACTGTATTTCTTCTTAATGCATTATCAAAAGTAGGTTTGGTTTCAAAGCAAACAGTTGAAGACGTTCAAAAATCTTTGGATGATACAATCGATAGTAGTTTAAATACAATATTTGACCCTGAACAAACAAGAAAAGACGGCGAAGCTGTTATTGCTGAAAGTGAAAACGCTCTTCTTATTATTCAAAACAAAGCAGACGGGTTTGAGTTAACAAAAATAGCAAACGAAAAAGCCGCAAGAGATAAAAGAAAAGCCGCAAGAGATAAAGAACAAGCGGAACTAGATAAGGCCGCAGCTGACAAAGAAGCAAAAGACATAGACGAAAGAGTAATAGCAGAAGATGCAAGATTAGCTGCGGTTCAATTAATTAAAGACAATGAACAATCTATTACGAATTTTCTTACTGGCCAAAAGCAAATTAGACTTGACGCGAAAAAAACCGAGCGTCAACTTGAGCTTGAACAAATTCAAACTGATTTTGATGCTAAACTTGCTCTTGTTGCTGGCAATGAAGAGTTGTTAGCAAAGCTGCGCGATGAACAAAAAACACAGGAAGAGGCAACAAACAAAAAGTTTGATGCCTCTGACCTTGCAACAAAGAAAGCAAATGCAGATGTTGAGGCAGCTATTGCTGAAAAACTGGCTCAAGATAAAATTAATGCTCAAAGGAGCTTTCTTGACACAACAATTCAATTTGCTGGAGAAGAAACGGCCTTAGGTAAAACCGCTTTAATTGCAAAGCAAGTTCTTAATGCCAAAGAGCTAGTAGATAACGCTCAAAAAACGTTAAGTAACATTGCTTTAAAGTCGGCTGAATCTGGAACAGATATATCTGTTGGTTTTGCAAAGACTTTATCTGCAGGGTTCCCTCAAAACATTCCTTTATTGATTGGATTTGGTGTACAGGCTATAAGTATTGGCGCCGCTATTGCTAAAGCCGTAAAGGCATCTAAGGCAACTGTTGCGAAAGTACCAGGAGCATCAAGTGCAGGAGCAAGTTCAGCTTCTTCAAGCGCAACTGTTTCTTCTGGACCCAACGTTAACTTCTTTGGCCAAGGTGGAAACAACACAAACCAAGCAGGTGAGGACGAAGCAATTGAAAGCGACAACCAAAGCACAGCAATTCAAGCATTCGTTAGCGAAACCGACCTCAAAAGAACAACAGGCAGGTTGAACAACATTCGCGAAGGAGCGGAGCTTTAATAAAACAAACATTAAACAAAATACATCATGACAATTTTAACACTAAACGAAAAAGAATACGAGCTCAAAACAAAGCTATCCGAGCTGACGCTGGGTGAGTTCCAAATGGTGAATAATAGCTTCGCAAACATAAACGACGTTGTTGACCTTTGGGTTACTATTATCTCGAAGCTTGCAACCATTGATAAGGAAGACCTTTATAAGGTTGATTCAATTAAGTTTCAAAACCTCGTAGTAAGTATGTTTGATATGAGTGAAAAAAGAGATAAAGCATCCTCCGTTACCATTGAAGGTGTTGTTTATAATCAAAGGAAAACAAATTCAGCTAAGGATATGTCCAATTTGGAAACAATATTGGCCAAAGAAAAAGAAGACAAGACCGCAATGATTATAGCTTCATTCTTTATTGAGGAAGGAAAAGAAGATGCCAAAGTAACAATTGAAAGCATAAGAGCAAAGTCTACTTTGTTCCTTGACTTGCCTTGCATAGGCCTCATTGATTATTTATATGATAGCGTAAATGACTTTATAAGCTTCATGCAGTTGTCTTCTCCAGTTTCACTTGAAGCATAATGAAAATATATCAATATTGCGAAATTCTTACAATAGAAAAGGAGAATTACGAAACTTTAAGTGAGTACTACATTGAGATGGCTGCCATCTTTATGAATATTTCGACTGAAGAAGCTGAAGAGATGAGTTACATCGATGTAATTCAAAAGCAAGAAGAGTTATCAAGCTCTTTAAACAAAGCAAAGGTCGGAATTGAAGAGTTCCAGGTGGATGATGTTGCGTTTCGAAAAGCTCCGTTTAATAGGATGACTTTGGGCGAGTTCATTGACCTGGAAAACTACCTAAAAAACCAAGATGACTTAGCTATTATTGCTGTTATTTATAAACAGTTCAAAGAAACTGGGTTTGGGGCTATAAAGTACGAAGAATACGGTGACTACGTTGAAAAGCGTAAAGCGTTGTTTCAGGACCAAAACGCACTACAGCTAATAGGGGCAGTAAAAGAGTATATAGAGTGGAGGGAAGGCTTCATGAATAATTATGGAGCTTTCTTTTCATTGGGTGAAGATGGAGAAGAAGAGGATTTATCTGATTTTACGGCAAACGAACGAAAACAACATTATAATGAGTTGGCAAAAGAACGGGAGCGCCAGCAGTTTAGTTGGGAAAGAGTAATAATGAACCTGGCCAACGATGATATAACGAAAGCCAAAGAGGTTTTAAGTTTGAGTGTAGTGTTTGTATTCAACATTATGTCAATGACTAAATTAACGAGCGAATAAATAATAACTATGTGCAATACACTTACAACAATACAAAAGAACTGCTTAGAAAACCTAGGAGGGGCTCGAAACGTCTTTTTTGTTAAGTTAAGCGACGTTACGTCCTTTACCGCTTCAACTTCAACGAACGAAATTACATCGTTGGAATTGCAAACACCGTTTACTGAAATTGAATGCCCAAGAAACACGATAGGTTTTACGGTTGGTTATTCAATTGATGAATTTGGAATTGAGGAATACACTCATTCAGTAAACTTTACTGTTCCTCGCAGACAAGCGTCGACCGCATTCGCTTTGCAGGCTTACATAGAGGCCAACCCTAGCCTTGTTTGTATGGTAAAGGACACAATGGGTCGTTATATTTTGTTAGGGCTTGAAAACGGCTTAAACGTGACGAGTGTTGATGGGGGCAGTGGTACTGACAAGCCATCGGGGCCAAACTATCAAATCAGTCTAGAGGGTATTGAACGAGGTTTCGAGTATGAGGTGCCGTTTTCGGCTGTAACTTCAAACCTATAATAGAAAACAACTCATTTAAAATATATAACACTAGACGCTATGAACAAAAAGCTAAAGACATATTACATTGAGATTGATGAAGAGATGCTGGAAAGCGGAATCGACGGCATTGCTATTACGCAAACACCTGCGATTGAGCTAATGGCAAAGCGCTTCAACGCTCAGAATGAAAATAAGGATAAGTGGTCTTTCTCAAACGATAAACGCATTATTGCGGGACCAGCTATCATTGCGGACAAAGAAATTTACAGGAAGGATGCAGACGGGAAAGAATACAACGTTGTATTTACTGCAGACGTCATAGAAAGAATGGTTGAGAAGTTTAATTCAGAAGCTTCACAAAGGGTTTTGGTTTTCAACTTTGAACATACAGAGCGAAAAGTACAGGCTTTCGTAAGGGCCAATTGGATTGTTGAAGATAGCAAGTTAGATAAGTCTCAATTTTATGGCTTTGAACTATCGAAAGGTAGTTGGTTCATTGAGGCTAAAGTAGCTGCCGAAGATTGGCAGTTTATAAAAGAGATGGAAGGCGTTGGCTTTTCAATCGAAGGACTTATGGCCGCTCTTCCATTAAAAGAAAAAGAGGCGCTAAGCGTTGAACTGTCTGAAACACCGAAAGAAATTACAACTATTTATCACAATAAAGAAAATAAAATGAAGAAAATTAAACTTTTTGCTAAGTACTTCGAAGGCAATAGAGGTGCGGTCAAAACTTTCAACTTGGAAACAAAGTTGTTTGTTGAGGTTGCGGCTACTGGAGTAGACGAAATGCTTATCGTTGACGAACTAGCAGTTGGGTCTGCAGTCAATATGGTTGACGCAGATGGAAACACTGTTGGTGCAGCTGACGGAGAATATGAAATTGCCGCTGAGGGAATTGTAATCGTAGTTGCTGATGGAAAAATCGCAGATATGAAAGAGATTGAAGCTGAGGCTGAAGCTTCTGAGCAAGTTGAAGAAGTAATGGCCGAAGATGATGCTGCTCCTGCTGCTGATGCTCCTGTTGAAGATGAAAGAGCTGTACTGCTTGCTAAGATTGACGAGCTAGAAGCTAAGATTGAGGCGCTAGAAGCGAAGATTGACGGAGCTGCTACTGAAGAAGAAGACTTTACTGCTACTGAAAAAGACGTATACACAAAAATTTCTGAGCTACGTGGTGTATTTAATGCTGAGAAGCGTTTTATATCAAACTCACAAAACTAAACACAATAATAAAATAAAAACAATACAATGAAAAAATTCGAATTCTCAATTACCGACAACACTACGTATGCTGGAAAAGACTTAATTGACTTTTACTCTAAGGCACTACTTAGTGGTCCTTCAAAAGGAACGTTTCGCGTAATACCTGGTGTTAAGAGCAAGGTAAATGTGCCGAGATATGATGTAGGTTCAATAATTAAAGATGCAAGCTGCGCTTGGTCTTCAACAGGTGAGGGAACACTCTCTCAAAAGCAACTAGAGGCTTGTTCAAAAGACATTCAACTTGAATTGTGTTCAACAACTTTTGAAAACAACTTCCTTTCGGAGTATTTAAGAGCTGGTTCTAACACAGGTGAAGCTGCTCCTGCTCAATTCGTCGACTATATGATTGGTGAAGTTGGAAAAAAGGTTCAGAATGACCTAGAGATTGCTGTATGGCAAGGTGACGTAACAGGTTCAACTTACCCACAAAACATTTGTGACGGTGTGTTGAAGATTGCTGACGTTGATGATGACGTTATTGTTGCTACTGCAACTGTATCTGCTTTGACTGCGGCTAACGTTGTTGGTCAAATGCAAATTATCTACAACGCTATTCCTGCAACTGTTATTTCGAGTGAAAACTTGAAGTTCTATGTTTCAACAAACGTTTTCAAGCTTTACCAGCAAGCTATCGCAAATGCTTCTAGCGAAGCATACTACGTAGGTGCTAAAGAGCCTAACTTCCTCGGTATTCCTTTGCTTTTGGCACCAGGTCTACCTGCAGAAAGAATAGTAGCGGCTGACTCTCAAAACTTGACATTGGTTACTGACCTATTGTCTGATGAAGAGCAACTTTCTATCATTCCGCAGTTTGATAAGACAGGAGTACGTACAGTACGTATTGTTGGTAACTTCAAGTTTGGAGTTAACTACTTGGTTTCTGAAGAAGTTGTTACATACAACACTCTTTAATCATAATTCACTCAATTAAAAATCTATCTACGCCCTAAGAGAATAGTCTCTTGGGGCAAAGATACAAAAAAACTAACAACAATGAGTTTTTGTAACACATTAGAAGAGATAGCAAAAAGTTGCAGTGGTAACACGGGTGGTATTGTAAGTGCTTGGATTAATAATGGGGCAATTTATGACGCCGTAACAACTGACGCTACGTCTTTGGTTACAGGTGTTACTCTTTTGTCAGCTGTAACGTCTTTCGTTCAGTTCGCATTCAACCCTAACACTTCAAATTACGTTGAAACTAGCACAATTGACCTTGTAAACGGTTCAACTTTTTATAATCAAACTATCACAATCCAACTTTCTCGTAGAGAAGCTGACAAACGCAGAAAACTGCTCTTGCTTGCTTTGGGACAACCTGGGTTGACATTTGTAATTAAAGACAGCAACGGCCTTTATTGGTTGTTTGGGTCAGATGATGACAAAGTTTACTTAACTGGAAATGAAGGCGGGTCTGGAACGGCCAAAGCTGACCTTAACGGTTATACTTTGACTTTCACCTGCGAAGATGCAAAGCCTGTTTTTGAAATTCAAGAAGCAACAGCGCTTGCACTTATAGCAGCATAATAACTGCTTATAAACATAATTTAAAAAAGGCCCTTGCGCTCTCGAAAAGGGCGTAAAGGCCTTTTTTTTGTTTTAAACCTCTTTAATCATAATTAAAAAATGATACACTTAACAGGTAATTCAACTAACGCTGTTGTGGTAACCGCAACCGAGCTCATGCTGAATCAAAGTTTGAATGTTTTGTTTGAATTTGTAAACACGCAAAGCTTCAGGACAGAATATTGCATAACCACTGGCAATACTTCAGCCGCACCAGGCAGGTATGACGTATTTAATATACGTGTTACAACAGGCGCAACCTTATCAAACGCAGAAATTGAACTTAATAAAGATGGCAACTACATATACAGCTGTTTTGAGTGGCCATCAAGCGGTGACCCCGACAATATTAATACATCAGTCCTTCGAAAACTCGAAACGGGCTTGTGCCACGTAACAGGCACAACCGCAAGCTACCCAAATACAAATACCGTCTATTTATAATAAAATAAAACAATGGCAAATTTAATTCAAAGAATATTTAAATCTTCTGCACCAGCACCATCACCATCACCGCAAAGTAATCAAAATGCTGAAGATGCACAAAGCTTTAATTATCAAAGGTTCACGAATAACGTTGGGTATGACCTAAGCCAACCGCGAATTGATATTAACGCAAGGGGTGCGTTTGTTCCGTTTGGTTCTGACAACCTATACCCTCAGCACCTGATTGATATGTATTACTCTTCTCCTTTCCATTCTTCCATTTTGAAGTTTACATCAGACATTTTGATGGCAAGCGATATAGAGGTCGATATTAAAGGCAAAGACGGACTTGAGAAAGACCTTCAACTTACTCGTTTAAAGCGTAAGATGAGCCCTAAATTCATTCGACAGGTGGCACTAGAGACGCTTATTCATAATCGCAATACATTCCTTGTTCACAAAACAAACGGAACAGTAAAAAACGTTGAAGTAATTGGCGCTGAAAAAGTACGAACAGCAACGAATAAAAAGGGTTACTTAATAAATGAGGATTGGCAATACGCAAGCCGTAAAGAAAAGTTCATTACAAAGTTGAATCACGCAAACAAAGAAGGCGGAGTAACCGAGCTATTGCAACTGCAGCAGGACAGTCCAGGACAACGCATATACTCTTTGCCGCAGTATGTTTCAGCTTCAAACTGGATTTGGCTAGATAGTCAAGTGTCTTACTTTCAAAAGCAAAACATTCAAAACTCAATCAACCCATCGGCTATAATCAAAATTTATAAGCAGTTTGCAAACAAAGACGACAAGCAAAAGTACATTAGCAGCTTGCAACAAAGTATGGCGGGTGCACGTAATGCGGGTAAAGTTGTTGTACTGACGTCAAAAGATAGAGAAACGGCGCCAGACATCTCAATGATGGACGCGAATAAGCTTGATGAGGCCTTTGCTGACGTTCAAACAAGTATTGTTAACAACATTGCCTATGCTCATCAAATTTCACCTGTTGTAATGGGTGTAGCAACCTCAGGCAAGCTAGGCGCAACAAGCGAAATACTTGACTCGTTCGCTATTTTCAGCAACACAAAGCTAAAAGCGGTAGTAATTGAGGTGGAGGAAATACTAAATACGGTTGCACAACTATATAACGTTGATGCAAACGTTAAAATAAACCTTTCCGAAGACTTTATTAACGCACTTAAAGACACCGCCGAGAAAAGCGGAGCCTCTGCAGTCCAATTGATGATAAACGCATTAAAATAAACAAAATGATATACTTAATAAGTCAAGCATACATACGTGAAAACTCTCCCGTAACCGAAAACGTTCAAGAGAAGGACCTTTTTCCTCACGTAATTGCGGCTCAATCAAATTATACTCAAAAACTTTTGGGTTCAAACTTTTACGACGAAATACTTTTATCGTTTTCAGCTCAAACTTTGAATGCAGACGAAATAGCACTTGTTGAGAACTACATTAAGCCTCAAGTTATGTGGCGAACAGTCAGCTTAGCGCTGCCTTGGATGGCCAATAACCTTCGAGGTAAGGGTGTATTGCGAAATACAGATGAAAACGCTGTAGTGAGCTCCTTTCAAGAGTTAAACTATCTTAGGAATGAAGCTCAAAATCGAGCAGAGTTCCAGGAGCAACTACTTTTTGATTACTTAGCCAAAAATGTAGAGCTTTTTCCAGGGTATAAAACACAAATTGACCCGCTGATTGATAAGTCAGAAGATAATAACCAATACGACAACGGAATAATCTTTTACTAAAACAAACAAAATGTCATTAAACGCACTATTTGCGACAAAGGGTAAACTATTTATGGGTATGTCACTTGCTCTGCTTACATTTTTTGTTCCTCTTGCTCCACTAGCTATTGCAGTTGGTGTTGCAATTGCTCTAGACACCTTCCTAGGCGTTATTGCGGCAAAGAAAACGGGCGAGAAGATTACTTCGCGCAAGTTTTCTCAAGCCATATTGAAAATGCTTATATACCAGTGTGTTTTGCTTGGTGTGTTTGTCATTGACAAAACGATACTTCAGGGTTTGATGAAGAACTTTTTCGAAACTGAGCTCTTGGCGACAAAGGTTGCTGCTTTGGTTTTAATTTACACTGAATTAATTTCGGCAAACGAAAACATATTCAAAATATTCAAAGTAAATTTGTTTGATGAGTTGAAATCAATGTTTGGAAAGATGCGTGAAATGGGCGGGAGTGATAAGTTAAGTAGAAAACTTTAAGTGGAAGCCATTTTCATTTAAAGGAAAAAAAGAGGAGCGCTGTCATGACGCCCCTCTTTTTGTTTGCGCTTATTTTGAATTAATTGCAATCCATTCATCAGCCCTAAACATTTCAATGCTATACTTTGTGTCTTTAAAAACGAAAGAACGTTTTAAGTCTATATTAATTAGACCAACATTTAAGTTGTACTGACGTTTGCTATCAATGTTTTCTGTGTTGTAGTCAAAGCCACCGCAATGCACCCTCTTTAGTATTTTGCGCATGCAAGCGTTGCTTTTGTAAGCGAAGTCAACTAGAAGTTTGTTAGCCATTGCTTCGCTTATATTGTAAATTGCAAAGCTTTGTCTTTTTACTTTCTTAATACTTTTTCTTGTAGTTTGTGGTTGCTGAGCAACTTGTAGTGTACTTATCATTGTGGGTTTGTATTTGTTCATTCCAAAGATAAGTATAAAGTTTCAATCCACCAAACAATTATATCATTATTTTTCTATTCTCATTACGACATCAAGATAAAAAGAGGTCACTCCCCAGCGACCTCTTTAAAACCAAACAAATACCATTACCAGCGCTGAGCGCCTCAATAAGTACTTTGCAAAGGTACAACCTTTTGTTGGAAAAAAGAAATTTAATCTTCATTCAATCCCGTTCTTTGCTTTCCAAATTAAAAAACCACTGTTTATGCTTGAATTGGTTATTGTTGGGCTTCCATTCCCTTTTTTCTTTCCCCTCACTTGGCACCAAGCTCTTTTCATAAACATAATTTTAAACCACTGCTTTGTTTTTGGGTTGTCACTTTCAATGCAATAGCTTTTATTGAAAAACCCAAACACTTTGCCAAGGGGGTCACCAAAGTGACGTATGCCAAATATGTTGGGCTCATCAAACTTATCCCCTTTCTTCATATGAGAAAAGAGTTTATTTCCAGCTTGAAGAACAATGAATTCACTTATTCGAATTTGCTTTGGGTTTATATTTTTAATCTTCATTCAATTCCGTTCTTTGCTTTCCAAATTAAAAAAGCACTGTGTATGTTTGCATTGGTTATTGATGTGCTTCCATTTCCTTTTTTCTTTCCCCTCACTTGGTACCAAGTTCTTTTCATGCACATAATTTTAAACCACTGCTTTGTTTTTGGGTTGTCACTTTCAATGCAATAGCTTTTATTGAAAAACCCAAACACTTTGCCAAGGGGGTCACCAAAGTGACGTATGCCAAATGTGTTGGGCTCATCAAAATGCTCACCTTTCTTCATGTGAATAAGGAGTTTATTTCCAGCTTGAACCACATTGAATTCACTTGTTCGAATTTGCCTTGGGTTTATATTTTTAATCTTCATTCAATCCCGTTCTTTGCTTTCCAAATTAAAAAACCACTGTGTATGTTTGCGAAGGTTATTGTTGGGCTTCCATTCCCTTTTTTCTTTTCCCTCACTTGGTACCAAGCTCTTTTCATAAACATAATTTTAAACCACTGCTTTGTTTTTGGGTTGTCACTTTCAATGCAACGGCTTTTATTAAAAAAGCTATGCACTTTGCCAAGGGGGTCACCAAAGTGACGTATGCCAAATATGTTGGGCTCATCAAACTTATCCCCTTTCTTCATATGAGAAAAGAGTTTATTATTAGCATGAAGAACAATAAAATCATTTGTTCGAATTTGCTTTGGGTTTATATTTTTAATCTTCATTCAATTCCGTTTTTTGCTTTCCAAATTAAAAAAGCACTGTGTATGTTTGAAGCGCCTATTGATGGGCTTCCATTCCCTTTTTTCTTTTCCCTCACTTGGCACCAAACTCTTTTAATGCACATAATTTTAAACCACTGCTTTGTTTTTGGGTTGTCACTTTCAATGCAATAGCTTTTATTGAAAAACCCAAACACTTTGCCAAGGGGGTCCCCAAAGTTGCGAATGCCAAATATGTTGGGCTCATCAAAATGCTCACCTTTCTTCATATGAGCAAAGAGTTTAATTTTATTGTGAAGAACAATAAAATCATTTGTTCGAATTTGCTTTGGGTTTATATTTTTAATTTTCATCTTGCCATTTTTTCAAGTCAAAGTTGAATTCAAAATCTTGGTTTAAATCCCAGTTTAAACTAGGGTCTTCTAAATTAACGTCTTCAAACTTCACTGGTTTTATTCCTTCATTTTCAAAGTGTTTTTTAAGAATAAATTCCATTGATGGAAACTTTTTCTTTGGTCTTGGTCTATCTTTTGTCCAGGCCCTATATACGTTGAATGCGCATTGTATAACCCTTGAGTTGCTATACACTTGTTCACCCAGGTCAAAGGTGGCTATAAGCTCTCCTTGTGCGTAGTTTGTCCAATAGTTATCAAACTGAGAAAAAGGCAAAATGAAACCTACATAATTACAACTTTGAAGACCTTTTTTAATAAACTTTGGGTAAAGCCTTTCTCGACCTATACCAAAGGGAGGGTTGCCAATACTTATCGTGCCTGCAGTATAAGGTGTGCTTGCCTTAAGGTAGTCTTGTTTTACAACGTTGTAACTTTCTGGCGCTTCTGGATAAAGGTCCGAACCAAAGCAAGGTATTTGGTTTGCTGTAACTGAAGAGAAGGCCTTCATAAAGACACCGCTACCCGCCGCTGTTTCAATTGCGAACTTTAAATCAAAGTCTGGGTCGTCATTTTCAATTGCATTAAACATATTAATTACGCATGAAACAGCTATACTGTTAGGCGTATAGTACTTGTCATTGTTTATTCTAGTGCTTGCCATTATTTTAGTTTTTCATCTTTTTTTGCTTGCATTCTTGCAAGAACTTTTTCTCGGTTGTTTTTATAATACACCCTTGCTCTTTCTCTATTTTTAAGCATATAATTGTCGTCTTTTTTCTTGAGCCTTTGAATGTAAGCTTTCTGGTAACCCTTTACCTTTTCTGGGTTTCTTTTTTGCCATTTGATTACGAGCTCAATATGCCTTAGTCGGTATTCTTCATACCGAAGAAGAGCGCTATCTTTTGCTTGCTGTATATTATTTTCATAATACAACTTGCTAGTCACTTTTATCTTATCAATATTCTCTTTGCGGTAAGTAGCGTGCTTTTCTTTTAATTCAACCTTATTGGTTTGGTAGTAAGCTCTGGCGCGGTCAATGTTTTCCAGGTAATAAAGCCTATGAGCAATTCTAATTTTCTCAACGTTAGCTTTACGCCACTCAATCTGTTTTAATCGAGCACAAGGCTTGCAATGAGCCTGGCGCTTGTCTGGACCTCTTCTGCTAAACTCTTCTAAAGCTTTGGTCTCTTTGCATTTACTGCAAAACTTTTGTTCTTCTATCATCTCTTGGTTTCTTTATTATAAATAGAGAAGAAAAACCTTTTCACTTATTTAATTTCAATAAAAAAGGCCTGTAACTTAATCATTACAGGCCTTTTTTTATATTTAAGCTTAATACTTTACGCAAACATAAGTTTAACACCTAGGTAAATGAGGTAGGCAGCTATTGCAAGACTAATAATTGGCATAATGATGCCTCCGTTGTCTTCTTCTTTTTTTGAATCTTTTTCGTTTTCTTTCATGATACTTTTAATTGAATGATTTGTTTGAATGATTTGTTTAATATACGTTTGCTTTAACATAAGGTTACGTTTGGTGCAAACTTTTTATAAAGAAAAGTTATATTCCTCTTCAAACTCATTTTGAATGAGCATTGATAAATCGTTTTTGTTTGATTGAATGGAGAGGTTTTGTTTTGCAACAAACTTTTCCTCTAGTTCTCTTTCGTTTTGTTTTGATTGGAGCATGAAATCAAACAATAATTCTGATGCCCTGTTGTGAACCCACTTATTTATCGCTTTGGCGGAGTAAAAGTTTTTAACCCACTTGTTTTTTGAAAACCATTTGTGGACTCTTATTGCTTTTTCAACTGCAGTTTGCAACATATTGTGGGAACAGAAGTATCTGTTTGCTACTTGCCACCCATTAAAAAATCTCTTCTTAATTCTCAATAGGCCTTTATTGATTAAAGACCTCTTTGTGCGTTTAAGAGTTGATAGTGCAACACCTAGCAACTCACAAAGGCTTCTGTTGCATATTATTGCCTGGCCATACTGACCTTCCAAAGATAAGAGAAGTGAAGCTAAAAGCGCCTCTGTGGGCTTTAGACCAATGCTTAGGACCGCTTGTGGTACCATAACATATAAACCGTCACAATTAGGGATTATTTTTTTAAGAGCTTTAGCTGCAGTAGTACGATGGCAGTTTATTTTCTCAGCTACTTCTTTTATTGTGGTGACCTTCTTGCTTACAGCACTTGCCAGCAATTCCAATGGTGTAATACCTTTGGAGAGTTGTTCAAGTTGTATTTTATAAGCAGTGGTTTCCATAGTGTTTAAAAAAAAAGCCTCCCTATCAGTTCTTGTACTTTGCCTTGTCAACCACGAACCAACAATTTTAGAATTTGATAGAGAGGACTTTTAAAATGTCCTTGTTTTGTCAGTTTGTTTTCGCGGTTAACATCTATAAATAGAACGAAAAATTCTTTCTACACCACAATATTAATCTTTTTTTATCATAACACCAAGCTAAAGATATTAACTTAAATTGAACAATTTTGAATCTCTTGCCTGGCGCGGGATACAGAGGGCGATGTCAGTTTTTGACCCCCCACTTATAATGTATTAAGTTTAGAAAACCATCTTGTTTTAGGGCTTAGCTTTTTTCAGTTGGGCCTTTGGCCACCTCGCTACGCTTCGTTTCGGAATTAAAGAAAAAGAAAGAAAGAACACAAACACTCTTCATTAAAGAAGCAGTTTTACAACATTGGAATTATACACCCCGAAGAAAGACTTGTTGTGTGCTGCCACTGGGCAGCTAATAGCGGCCACGAACGTAAAGGCTTTCTTTGCTTTCTTTTTTGTTTAGGTATAGAAAGGGATTGAAAAGTGTTAAAGTGGGCACAGAGGCTTTTTGTGTGCTGCCACTGGGCAGCTAATAGCGGCCACGCATGATGATTCTTTTTTGCTTGCTTTTTTTAAAGAAAGAAAACCAGCACCTTCCTTTTTGAAAGAGAAAGTAAAACGATAAAAGGAAATACTCCCCGAAGCAATGCCAGGCACCACCCTTTCTTTCTTATTGTAATTCCGAACTATTGTTTTCTTATACATATTTACATACATAAGGTTATTGGTTCACCTTTAAAAGTAGGGCTTCCTTCGAAGGAGCAAATAAAGAGAGGTGTGGTGCCTCTTTTTTCTTTTCGTAAAGTTTCGTAATTAAAAAAAATAATACTTGCGTTTTACTTTTTTGCCCTTATTTATTTAAACAGTGCAAAAAACAAACAAAAAACAAACCAAATGATACCAACACAGCAAACCACGCAAACAATGCGTAATTACCTTCGCAACAAACCAAACTACTCAGACTTATTAATGTCAGCCGTAACTTTTCAAGACAGCAGCAACAGTAGTCGTTATAAAGGAACTGGGGACCGCTATAGCAAACACGATGGCATATGCTTAAACAAAGAGCAACAACAGTCATTCCTTGAGTTAAAATATAGAAAATACAATATGAGCTACTTTGAACAAAACCCGCCCCTAATAGAACTTAAAAAGTACTTGCACCTTAAAAGTTTAGAAAAGGCCTTTTATGTCAATTTTGTAGAACAAGAAGGAAAGACAATAATGCTTTCCTGGGATATGCAAGATGAAACCATCTTCACTTCTTCCGCCCCTCAACCAATGCCACTTCCCTTCGAAACTTTATTCAGCGGTAAGCATAAAGTGCAAAAGCAAGTGATGTACTTAAATATTGATAAGGCAACGCAAAAAGACGTAACAAGCCTCATGTACAACAACCTCCCACTCATTATACAAAACGTATACAACTCACAAAGATAAAATAAGTTTATTCTTATTTATTTACGACTTTCAGTTATTTATTGTTATTTATAATAAAGAGCAATAATGAAAGACGTAGACGTAAACGAAGTGTTAAACACAGCAATTAAAATTAGCAAGAGCGAAGTAAATGAAAACGATATGCTCAGCTTTTTGAAGATTGCTTTGGCTTACCACTCACGCTTGAAAAACATAAATGTAAGCGCTTTAAGGCTAAGTAGGACTATTGTTCAATTCGAAAACAGTACTGAAGGCCAGAGCGCTTATAATTTAATACTTTTCTTGCTGCAGGACATAGACGAAATATACCTTTTCAACGACGCAGACCTTGAAAGCCTGGAAGAGGCTGACTTAATAAACTTTGTTTACCTAGTAGTAAACGCAATATTTACATTAGGTTTAATAAATTCGGCACGACAGGAGGACTACAACTTCGCAACCTTTCTTAGAAAGAAACTTAAAACAGCAAGAAGTTTAACAGACGAGTTAAGCTTTGAAGACAAAGGCTTCATTGCGTTTGTTAAAAGCTTAACGAACACCTTCTCTTTTAATCATTCAGTCGCATGAATGGTGAAGCTATAATAGAGCGTTTAAAGCAAGTAAGGCTTTCACTTGGTGTTATGCCTTTAAAGCAGAGCAATACCGCCGCCAGAAGCTTTAATAACAACCATAGCATTAAGAATAGGTTGTTAAGTATAAGGATAGCAATTCAAAACAAAAAATAAACAACGATGACACAGGAAGAAAGAAAAGAATACAATGCTAAGTACAGGATTGAGAATGCTGATAAAATAAAGAAAAAGATAAAGAAGCATTACGATGCTAATAAAGAGGTTTTTAAAGAGCGGCGCAAGAAGTACTATGATAAAAATAAGGCTAAAGTGTTGCAACGGGCCCAGGAAAAGAGAGAAGAGAAAAGAGAAGAATACAACGCCTACTTTCGTAATTACAGAAAAGACAACTTGGAAAAAATGCAAGACTACGGTCGCAATTACCAAAAAGCTTTAAGGTCACAAACAAAAGACAAAGATGATGAATGATGATGAGTGGAAAAATATTATTGCAAAATGGAGAAAAAGCGATAAGAGAAAAAAAGTTGTTGCGTTTAATAACAATAAAATAGCGACCGTAAAACAACTAGACATTTTTGAAGACATTGTTAATGCTTACTTGTCTCCCAAGTACCTCGACACGTTAATCGATGATATGGAGTGGCATAATATATACCAGGAGCAAAAAGACTGTGTTGACGTTTATACGGGAAGAATCTTCATGCTGCACAAAGACCTTGGGATGAATGAATTGACTGACAATGTAAAAAGCACTTATTTTCAAGTTCAAGTTGTGGAAGACATTGCAATGTTTTTGGCTGTCAAACTTCTTTGCATAGAAAGAGAAGATTATATACTTGCTAAAAAAGTCAAAGAGATACAGACTAAGTATGTTGCTATTATGCTTTTAGTACAAAATAAGCTTAAACAACAAAGTGAAGAAGAGGGCATAATTCAAAAGACTTTGAATTTGGAAGAGTTGATTTATGATAAAAAAATTAATGAATGATGATTATTAAAATAGCCCAGTACGCCGTTGAAGATGGTCTTTATAAGCCCGTTTGTGTTTACAATGACATAGCTATTGCCGCTGAGACTTTAGGGTGCCCTGAAGCTTATTTAAAGATTTATCTAGATACTAGTGAGCTTGTTTCTAATACGCCTTATAAAGCTATGCTTAACTGCGTTTTTCTTTTCGAGAAACACCCAGAAGAAAAAGCAACAGCAAAACCGCAACCACAAGAAGAGTTGAAGACTGAAGATTGCCGTGAAAAACATATAAGAAAAGTGAGAGAGTGGCAAAAACAAAACCCCAAATCTCTTTCTTCTTACCAAGCTAAGTACGTAGCGAACAACAAAGAGAAAATTGCTAAAAGAGCAAAAGAAAGTTATCAGAAGAATAAGACCCAACTAAAAGCGAAAGCACTTGCCCGTTACTACAAGGAAAAAGAGAATAAATCATCTAAAAAATAACCAAACAAATTGACCAAAAAAACCCTAGACAAACACCTGCAAAGTAATTACCTCAATTGGATTACTTATATAAGCAAACTATACCCGAAATATAGAAGTAAAGTCCCTGATAACATTATTGAATGCTATTGTTATATGGTAAGGCGCGGTGCACACGAACAAATTAAAGACGAGAATGGTCTGCGTGCATACTTTACGAACTGGGTTTATACCAGGAACTTCAACTTTTTTGTTAAGAAGAAAGAAGAACCGATTGACGTAACAACTTTGGACCTAACGCATGAAGAAATGGAAGATATTACTTCACTTCGTATTGAAAGTGTTCGAAACATTGTTAATAACTTTTCTCTGGATGAACAGGTTCTTTATTATGCACGTTACGCAGATGGTCTAACTGTTAAACAGCTAAGTGAAAAGTTTAAAATCAAACCCAAAACGCTTTATTCCCAATTGAATAAGTTAAAGAATAAGATAAAAAACAAGATATGATTTCCACCGTTGTAATTTCGCTCTCTATATTAATCCTCTTTCACCTAAGCAAGCCTGGAATGAAGATTAAAAACGCTTTATTAAGCCTTTTAATGAAAGATAAAAGCAAAGCAATCAACTTTATCCTTACAATGCTATTATGCCCAGGTTGCCTAGCCTTTTGGCTCGCAGGAGCCTGCTATATGATAGTTCCTTTTATTCCACCAGTACTTTGCATTATGATTGTTACTTCGGCAATTGTTCATATTATTATGAGCGCATACTATTTATCATTATAACGTTATAAAACCTTGATATGAATATTGAAAACAACATTAAAGAAGCGTTTTTAAAGACTGAAGTTGATGTTCTTGAGGCAGATATTGAAGAGATTAAAGAACACGTCAACAAGCGCTCTTGGAAGGCCCACGAAACCGCTTCTATGTTTCGAATGAACAATTACTATACGGCCGTTAATGAATATGGTCAGCACTGTCCATCCTGCAGGGTTGCTGTCCAAAGAAGATGTAGGTTAATTTTGGAAGTATACGATAAAATAAAGCAAGATGGGACGAAAAAAACAGATTGAAAAGCCATTGGATGAAAATTTTCAAGATGATATTCAAAAAAAGGTTGAAAAGCGTATTGATAAACACAAGAGTCACATTCAAAAGACGGGTCACAATAAGATTAAAAGGAGTGTGACACAATACTTAACACCAAAAACACTCCACATTGGCCGAAAGGTAAACCAAGATAGATTAATTAGGGTGCATACAGTTGCTAGGTGTATGGCCGAAGGTCAACAAGCTTTAACCATCTTTGATAAGTATGGTAAAAAGTGGGGTTGTAGCATTGAAAATATATACCAATACCGAACAGAAGCTCGCGAGTTGTTCACTAAAGACCTTTTAAGCGGTCAAGGGTTGGCCGACGACATATTGCATAAGTACTTTTACCTATATGAGAAATGCGTTGAAGAAGAAGACTTTGAAGGTGCCAGGAAAGTGCTTGATAGCATAGGCAATTTAACTAAGACCATTAAAATTGATGTAACAAGTGGAGGTGAAAGCTTTGTAAGCCCAACAACTATTAAGTTAGTTGAGATTGCAAACGATAAAATTGAAGATATAGATTTTGAAGAAGATGAGTGAACTAAAGATAAAGCATACCAAAGTATTTACAAAGAATATTAAAGCTTTTCAAAACGCTGATGTAAGGTTCATTGTGAATAAAGGTGGTTCAAGGAGCAGCAAGACTTATAGTATTCTTCAGCTATTGGTTTGGTATGCATTGTCTAATAATCATAAGACGATAAGTGTTGTTCGGAAGACAATGCCCGCACTAAGGGCCAGTGCATACCGAGACTTTCAATCAATTTTGAGTGAACTTAATCTTTGGGATGGAGTTGAACACAATAAGACCGAGTCAAAATTTACCTTTAAAGACTCAAACACTATTATTCAATTCTTTTCGACGGATGATGCGGCAAAACTAAGAGGTCGTAAGCATGATGTGGTTTACATTAATGAGGCAAACGAACTAAACGAAGATGATTTTCTTCAACTAAACCTAAGGACCAAGAGCAAGATTATTTTGGACTATAATCCTTCTGACTTAATAAAGTGGATTGAAGACTTAAAGAAGACGCCTGAAAATATGGTTGAAATACATTCAACTTATAAAGACAATAGCTTCTTGCCGACTGCTCAGGTGCGTGAAATTGAAAGCTTGATTAATAAAGACGAAGTAAACTATCAAATTTACGCATTGGGTATACACGCTGAGAAGAAAGAACGAGTATTCACTCGTAAAGAGTGGGGCGATTTTCCAAGTGAAGTTGATTTCGTTTATGGAATGGACTTCGGTAGCGTTGACCCTACAACTGTTGTTAAAGTTTACATTAATGATGGAGTAGTTTATATGGATGAAATGTTTTTTGAGTCCAACTTAAATCCAAAGCAGATGCTTGAAAAGATGAATGACGTTCAAATAAGCAAACAACATATAATTTATCCAGACGTGTCACGACCAGACTTAATAGACTATTTATCAGTTGAAGGTGGTTACCAATTTGCAAAGAGCGATAAGACTATTAAAGCGGGGTATGACTTTTTACGTAATCACAAGTTCATTGTGGCACCTGGAAGTGAAAATATATGGAAAGAATTAAGTCGTCATAATTATAAAGTGATAAGAGGCGAAATAACGAGCACCCCAGTTGACTTGTTTAATCACTCGATAGATAGCATACGCTATGCAGCATACACCCACTGGGGAAAGATATTAAATTACGACGATGATGTATTTACATTCGACTATTAAAGTTATAAAAAGTTTATGAAAAGCTATAATCAAATTATAAACACCTTGCTCAACTTTGCATCAGCTCACCTCCAGGTGAATAGTGCAGGTGAAGGTTTCAGTCAAGACCTTAATGAGTTTTTAAAGAACAACAATGATGGTTCATTCTTGTTCTATGAACTAAGGAGCATACAGCAAAACACAAACCTAATCGATTACAATATTAGGGTTTATGCAGTAGACTTTAAGCAAAAAGACAGCAACAACTTGCGTGACGTTATAAGCGACACTGCCCAGATACTCGTGGACCTTCGTAAGTACCTTATCAACAATTGGCAAACCAACTCTATTTTCTCTACTCAGTTTGACTCAACGACTTTATTGCCTGTTAATAACTTTTCTGCTGATTATTTGGCTGGGTTTTTTATGGACATCAAGATAAGCTCGGCTTTGATTGAAAGCGATTGCGACATACCTGCAATGGTAAACAACTGTCCTGCAGTAGCATTTTATCTAAACGATGTGTTTGTTGGAAGCGCGTTTGATTCACTGTTTTACAACGTTGTAAATGATGATGGTGGTCAAGTAGGTTCAATTGTTGGTGGTCAATGGGTTGTTCCCTTTAACGCAATAAGCGTTCAAAATAATCAAGGTGGTCAATTGGCTTTAATTTCATCATTCCCTGCTGGAGGAATTGAAAACCTTGGCACCATAAAAGTATTTGATGGAATAAATGGAGACAATGCATTTGGCGTAACTAACTATCCAACTTCAAACCTAATTATAAACAGGAGCATCGAAAGCATTTCACTTTCAGGTATTGGTGAATCACTTTATATAAACTTTTCAGGAAGCTCTTCTAATTATAACTTCAGTGTAACAAGCACCGACGCAACACTTAGCGCTGGAACCAACAGTTGTGGTGAAAACTTTGCATTTCAAGTTCCAAATTCACTCATTCAAAATTCAAACTCAAGCTTTTCAGTTTCATTGCCAGCAACTTCTTCACTTACGTTAGCTGATATTGTGATAACAACTGAAAGTGGAACCGTAATTGACCCAGGATACCCTGCAGCACTTAACTTATCACTTGATAATTTCAACTTGAACAACTCAACTGGTGGTACGCCTGCTTTCGATTATGAGTACCCAGGAGCAGACCCTTTGCAATTAGGCAACATAACAGTTACAAACGTTGATGGACAGTCTCAAACGCTTCCTTTTAGCTTTGGGTTGGCTGTAAACTTTTCAGGTGTTTCATCTGCAGGTGGTATACTTTATCAAAGGCCTCATTATAATGGTTTAACCACAAGTTATGCTAACGGTGACGTTGGATGGCAAGTAGCGAATGGAGGTTATAATTATAGCACCACCGCAACAACAATTCAAAGACTTGACTTTGACGCAGCGGACCCAATGTATACACTAGTTAATGATAATGAGTTTGGAACAAAGATAAGATTTACAAATGACGCAGGTGGGGCAGCTTCTGATTCAAAAGCCCAGTTTGAAGAAGCTGATTTTGGAGGTGCTACGTTTTATTATATTATAGACCACTTAACTGGTCTGGGTTGGCTTCAGTTTAAAGTTGCTTTTGGTAACAATTGGACAACTTCAATTGCAGCTGCTCATGCTTTTAGCTATTCAGGTTCGAGTGATTGGCGTTTGCCTTCAAGGGCCGAATTTAATTCAGCGATGAATTATGATTCATCTTACTATTTAACTTCAAACATTTGGAACCGTTCAATAAGAATTTCAGGCGTAAGCGGAAGTGACGTATTTGCTTGGCACGCCGACACCGATGAAACCGTAAGTACGGGGAATGCGTTTAGAATAAACTCTTCAGGCGATATGGCACGTGCATCAAAGACCTCAACAAGCAGTTATGGTGCATACGTATGTAGAACCCATTATTCATAAGAAAACAACACTCTTTATTGAAAAGGAAATTACATCGGTGGAATATGTTATCCCCCGAAATAAACAAAAAAGATATGGCAGATTTAAAGGATTACCAGTGGGCGTTAAATGGCGTTCAAACAATACAAGACTTCACAATGAACAACCCTCACTTCAAAGTGGCAAGAGTTGACTATAATGCAATCACGAAAGTAGCTCGTTTAGAGCTTATGTTCACTGAAGGCGTTAATGGTGTTAACGTTGTTGCACGTGACTTCAGTTTACCTGTAACAGGTACTGATGAGGGATTAAGTAAAGCAACGGTTGCTGGGGCAATAAGTCAATTATTTCCAAACGCAATTCAAATTAACCCATAATGGCGGTAAACTTTCAATCTTACGAAGGTCAAATTAAACAAGCGTTTCAATCTTTCCTTCAAAGTGAAGGTTTGGTTGAGACAGGTGCGCTTGTTGGGTCTATTCAAGTTGCTTTCAATTTGAACAATAATTTTCCTGTTTCAATCCAAATTGAAAGTGAGGATTATTTATTATACCTAGGCGCGTTGGAAAAGTTTTATAACACGCAACAACTTGAAACAATTTTAGAAAGTCTTTTTAAAGATGTAATCGAGTCAAAACTTAAAGAAGAAGAAGAATAATGAGCGTAACAGTAAGCGGTAGTCCGCAAAACCAAGGCAGGTTAAGCCCAGCATATAACCCTATTGTTTATTATGTTGACTCACCAAACACAAGTGAGCCAAACTATCGATACATAGCTGAGTTCTATAACACCGATAGCGCTGAATTAATGTTTACCAAGAAGGTTCCGCCTCGTCCAATCGATAGTTTTGGAGTAATAGATTGCAATCGTCAGCTTTCGGATTATGTGACTTATGCAAGTCCTAGTTCCACTGGTGTAACAAACGCTCCTGCAACGTATTTACGTTATAACATTAAGCTACGTGAAGAATATACAAGAAGTTATCTATGGACGTCGTATAGCGAGTCCACTGGTTTGCCTGCTGGCTTTAACGGAATGGTTGAGTTAACTTTTCAAGAAGACATACCTTACGTTGCAAACGACCAGATAATCATTAATCAAAGTGACGGAGGGCTAGAGCAACCTTTGCTTGAAGGTATTTTAACTGTTGTATCAACTGGCTCATCATCAAGCGTTGTCGTGAACAGGACCTATGAAAGTGTTGCTGGTAACGTTCCAGGAACAGGTTCAACAGTATCAGGCACCACTTATTATGCGGATGGAACAAAGTTTATATCATCTTCTGAAGATGCAACACTCGTAACTGGGACTTCGGTGTTTAATGGAGCAATTCCTCATAATGACTTTATGGATTATGATTGGGATACTTATCAAATACCACTTACAGGTAGCGTTGGAGCAACAGACGGTAACTGGTTAAGCACTTTACCACTTACAGGTGCCACAATGAACAGGAACCAACACCTGCTATTGAATGCATTTACGAACTTTAGAACAACTTCCGTATTGAGATACGTATATCTTGAAAACGATTTAGGGACCATTAAGAGAAGGCTTAAATTGTTTTCATCGAATTATATAACGCCAATAAATGCGGGGCCTGGCAATGCAACAGAAGGCCAGTACACGACTGTAGCGGGGTCAGGAAGTATTTTTGATGCAGCGGCCAAGTGGTATACGGTCCATTTAGGTGATACAAGTGGTACTTTAATAAAAACGCAGAAGTTTAAGATTATGCTTGACAACAGGTGTTATAAGCATGAGCCCGTTAACTTAATGTTTTTGGATTCTTTGGGTAGCTTTTCAAGCTTTGCGTTTAATTATAAGTCAGAGCAAACTCAAAATATCAAAAGGACCACGGCAAGATATGCTTTGGGTGAGTTGAACAGTGAAACTAATGAGTATAGCTACACTCCTGAGCAATTTGGAGAGGGCACCTTGGACGTTTCAAAGGTAGAACGACTAAGTATAACAACTGCTTGGTTATCCGACGTTGAATCAGCTCATTTTCAAGAGTTGATAAGTTCACCTTACGTGCTATGGCAAGACCCAAATCAAACAGGTCGTAACTATCCTGTTATAGTGGAAACAACTAGCAGCATTCTGCAGAAGAAGATTAATAATAAGAACATACGTTACACCATCGTTATACGTTTTGCAAACCAAAACGCAATTAACTGGTAAGAAGTAACACAAAGATAAGTAAAAAATGGTAAAGGTACAAATTATTAACACTGATTATCAAGCTGAATTGATAGCTGATGATAAGCTCGCTTTTCCTTTGACAAAAACCATCGCAGACGTGTCGGATATTTCGAAACGAGGTGGTTCATTTTCAAAGACGGTTGTTTTTCCTGGAACAAAAGCAAACAACCTAGCGCTTGGTCAGCTTTATGACATCAATTTAGAAAGTGAAACCTTCAATAGAAAGGTTGTTAATAAATGTGTTGTAATGAAGGACGGCACCCTCGTGTTTGAGGGCAACTTGCGTCTATTAAAAATCAACACGCAGTCGGATGAGGCTACAACCAAAAAAGCGGTAAGCTATGAGTGCGTAATTTATTCGGAGGTTGCAACTTTTTACGCCAACATTCAAGGTCGAAACCTATCGGAATTGGATTTGTCCAGTTTCGACCACCTCTACACTGCAGCTGGGTCAGTTGCAAGTTGGTCCCATACACCTGCTGAGGGTTACACTTACCCTTTGCCTTTCCTTAATGAAAACGACAACGTATATGACCTAAATGAATTGCGCCCCGCACCTTTCGTTAAGACTTTATTTGATAAAATATTTGCCAACGCTGGGTACACCTATACTTTTGACCAGCAAGACAACAAAGATATTCAATTTAGCAACCTCATATTGCCATATTCTCAAGAGGCTCCCGAATTATCACCTGAGGCGTTTGATATATTCTATTCTTACGCTCAAAACACTACGGGTTCAACTTATTCTTCTCCGCCTGGTTATGGAGCCGATGGAAAACAAACACCTTGGCTTAATGGTAGTTTAACTATTGAACAGTTTTATAATGCTTATCGAATTGAAGCAGGTGAAAACGAGATAGATAACGGTGATAATTACGATATAACAAACAACACCTACACCGCACCTATACAGGCAGCAGCGGCCCAGTATTATACATTCAGAGTAAAGGCTAAGTTGACTTTCAATGCTGTAAATAACACTGGTGCACCAGCTTATATTAGAACGGAGTCAGCTGGTGCAGAGTTCAATGGAAGTGCACCACGAGGATGGATTTATTCAGTTGGAGTCAGAGCAGTCAATGATAGTTTTCAAGGAATAGGTGTTGCAAGTACAATACCTATTGCGCAATTGTTCAGTGAAAGTACTAATATTTATACGCTTCCATCGGGTACGACGCAGTTAGATAGTCGTGTTGTTGAATTTGATATGCAAGTACCTTTCATATTAGAAGCGGAAGACATAAGGCTTCGTACGCAGTTAACAGTTCAGCAGGTTGGTTTGCCAAGAAGATGGGCTGATATTAGTGTTGGGAGCATTGCACCATCAAACTATGTTGAAATTGAGAATGAACTACTATTCGATGATATTGAGGTTCAATTTTTCCCGACACCAACAAACGTTTCTTTCGGTGCTCGACTTAAATTAAGCGACTTCGTTCCAAAGATGAGCCAATCTGAATTTTTGAAGTCAGTTGTCAATATGTTCAACCTCTTTATTGACGTGGACGAAAACGACTCGACCAACCTCATTATCAAAACGCGTGATAAGTACTTTGACACAGGTGAATTAAAAGACTTTTCAAAGAAGATTTTGAAAGACAATGGTGAAACCTTAACCTATGCTAATGAATCGGCCAAGAGGTCCAAAATATTCACTTATAAACAAGGAAAAGATATTATTAATACCGTTTACCAGGACGAGTTAAATGAAACGTATGGCCAGTTCACTTACGTCTTCGACGATAACAACCTAAGGGGTGTTGATAAAATGGAAATAGGCTTTCAGCCTGCGCCTATTGTTAAAACGACCAATGATATGTTTGTTTTGCCAATCAACGGGTTTGAACCGAAGACCAACCAACTCATCGTTTTGAAGGGTGAGCTAAGAAACTGCGGTCCTTATTCAATTGTGGACAGGTACATAGACTTAGACTATCAATCTCCAGAAGGCGAATTAGGGCTTACTCAGTACTTGTATTGCGGTCACCTTAACGACCCAATAAACTCGACGTTTGAGTTGAATTTTGCGCACCCAAAATACTTACTGTACAACAACACTGTAAGTGTAACAAACAACAACTTGTTTAACCTTCACTGGCGTCGAACAATGAGTCAAATAAATAACGGAAAAATATTCGAAGCTTTCTTCGACTTGAATGAGAATGATTTTAAGAATACGAAGCTAAATGATATTATTTTCGTTAACGACACTGCGTTCAACATATTGGAAATTTCGGATTTCGATGCTACAATCAAGCGTCCGACCAAAATGAAATTAATTACGGTTGATGAGGAAATTT
>Ga0208768_1000451_pt1 | contig 27657 bp, 45 predicted proteins | sample AntAceMetag02UK1_FD_184760 | JGI IMG/M metagenome (GOLD analysis project Ga0208768, IMG submission 184760) | Saline lake microbial communities from Ace Lake, Antarctica - Antarctic Ace Lake Metagenome 02UK1 (SPAdes) (version 2) | ecosystem: Environmental > Aquatic > Non-marine Saline and...
CCCGGGTTTTCTGAAAAGGTAAAATACGGAGTAAGGTGAGTTTTCTGGACGCTGTACCACGAGTCATAGTCTGTGCTTTGGAATATAAAGTCTGGAAGACTTACTGTAGGAGAGGATAGGGCTAAGCCTGTCGTGTCCATGTTCTCAGAGATACCGTGCTCCCACTTGCCCATGTCTGGGTACTGGTAGTTATTAGTATAGTCTGCAACAGAGTAATCTATGAATGCAGTACTTGCTCCAAAAGATTTGTTTGACCCATCTGGAGACTCTACAGCTTGACCAAATCCAAATCGTCTTTTTGCTACGAGGGATGGGACTACGTATGGGTAGAATGCCGGACAATCTATCTCAACAACGGGTACATCTTCATAAGCATATACACCCCAGTAGTCTTCTCCATTTTCCAAGTCTTCAAAGACCAGATCCGAGGTATCATAAGTAATGTTTAAGACTTCTTCTCCGTTTATAAGAAGACTTGCAGAGTTTACGGCTATTCTGATGTCTACTAACATTGGGCGATACCACTCACCCACAAAGTATGAGCCGATCTCTTCCCCTATTTTAAATCTTAAGAATGGGCCATCGGAATACAGGCCATAGTCTGAAGATGTTGGCCCCAAGATCTTTCTAGGCTGATCGGAACGAGAGTCTATCCTGAGCCAGGCCTCAAAGGTGTAGGGGTTGTATCTTCCGGAGTTATCTAGCATGCCCATTCCCGGCAAAAGCAGAGATGGCTTACCCTCTGTTTGATTTGGCTGGATTCTGGTAAGGTTTTCAGAACCATAGACCATGGGCATAGATGTGTTCTTAGCTAAAAGCTTGTTGTTCTTTACTAGATACTTTGCTTGGTCTCCGCCTAAACCGTACTGATACCCAGGGATAAAGGCTTCTGCTGAAAACTCTAGCTGATCAGCTGCTGACAAATCCACAGTATTCGTTACCCCCAAAGACTCTGCAGAGAACTGCTCCGCCCACTGCCCAGCAGCAAAACCATTAACAACGTAGTCGTAACTGGATGGAGCGGAGGGGGACCCCGATTGATTCAAGTATACAAAGGATATGAATGGGTAAACATACTGATAAGGAGAGCTGGCTGGTACCGAAAAAGTTGCAGAATACATCGACCACTCGTTCGCAACTGGGCTTGAAAATATTTGTTTTTCTTTGAACTCAAAGCTTGCTGGGTCGAAGGGGCTGTCTGAAAGGACATACCCCACCTCTACCCCTGTGGTAAAAGACTGAAGAGCCTTTACGTAAAAGCTAATTGCAAAAGTATTCAAAGTTACATTTAGAGAGCTAACAGGGATTGGATCTGAAAGCCTTACGGACAAAGACTCTAGTGGGTTTGCCCCTGCCACGGATGATAGCTTTGCGTACGAGCTTTGAAAGAATGGTATCCCGTTCAGATCTTCCGCAGGTATGGATGCTGGATCGGTGGTAGAGTGGCTTGTGGTAGCATAGGGACTGTCTGTCCAGCTATTTACGTCCCTTGAAGAATCGGAAACCAGAGACAAGTAGTCGACAGTCTCATCCAGGGCCCATAGGGCGATTGGCTGCTCTGCAAAAACCTTCTCTGCATATAAATTTGATGGACTAGACATTTTTTCTCCTAGTCTATTTTAGCACATAAGACATAATAATTCATCCTAAGGCTGATGCAAACTACCTGACTAAACCCGATCGGGGTGTTCAAGGTATTGGCTATTTAGCTTTCTTCGACTAGTTCTGGCTCTTGGACAATCTCTACCCACTCTGAATTGTAGTAAAGGTAAAGTCGACTGTCAGAGGAGTCAAACCAGGTCTGTCCCTCGAGAGTGGAGCTTGGCTCACTGGCCGATATTATTTAATTAAGGGGTGTAACTGCTGAAACAATGTTCCAAGTGGTGCCGTCCCATTTCCATGTACGGTCACCTGAGGTAAATTCATCTCCGGTTGACGGAGCATCTGGGAAATTAATAGCCATGAGTATATTGTATCAGGTTGCTATCGGGTGCCATAGAGCATTTGGAGAGTGACCCTAGCGTGAGGCTCTGGGGATTCCATTACTCAGGCGCTGGCTCTGGCTCTGGTTCTGGCTCTGGAATCACTAGCCAATCCAATTCCGCTTCGTTCCAGTAATAATCACCATCTGGCTTAGGGGCAGGGGGTTCGTAATCAAACTTTGATTCGTTCCAAGTCCAGCTTTCAAAGACCTTTATTGGCTCAAACTTTTCACCGTTGAACCTAGCGCCAATCCAAGACTCACCAGTTATTTCACTGTCTGCAACTGGGTTGTCAAAAAGTGCATTAGCGACATCTTGCTCCGCCTCAATGACATTAGACACAATACCGTTTTCTATAATTGCAATTCGCATTTTTACGCCACCTCTACTAGAACGATTAGACCTGCTTGCCCAGTTCCGCCTGCGGCACTAGAGCCGTAGGTGTTCACGTCACCTTGTCCGCCACCCCCGCCAGCACCAAAACTAGTGCCATCAAGTCCTCTTGTGGCTCCACCCCAAGCACGCCCTCCTGTACCTCCCCTATAGAAACCAGCCGCTCCAGTTCCAGTGGCGGCGGCTGGACCGTAACCAAGAAGAAGGGTGTATAGATTGGAAACTAATGCAACTCCTGAACCATCTCCACCAGGACCACCACCGTCAGCGCCATTTCCCCCCCCCGGATTGATTGTACTGTTAGTGGTACCAGCACCGCCGCCAGAGCCACCATCTCCACCAGTTCCACCACTGTTGTAGGCACCACCGCCGCCGTTAGAGCCACCATCAGCCGTGAGTGAATCTATCGAAGTTGTCCCACCATTTGTCCCCCCAACGGTTGCGGTGTAAGTGCCAGCCTCAATTACTCCACTAGCAATGTAACCAGCTCCACCCCCCCCGCCGCCGCCAGCATAACTAGAACCACCTTGTCCATTACCAGTCCCGCCCCGACCGCCGCCGCCGATTAGATAAGCCGTGTAACTGGAGTCAATCGTTACCGATTTAGTAGTGTCAATGTAAATAACACCTTTAGTCTCTTCTGGTGTCGTTGGGATTATTTCAAAAAACGACACTTGAGCTGGCAAATCGCTAGTCGTTGACATGATAAGTTTTGCCGCATCCGCCGGCTGTTCAAGTAGATACTGGATAGTATCGCCTGATGGCAAGACACTAAGCTCATTATCGTCAGCATCAAAAATTCCTATTGTTAGACCAGTGCCGTAGTAAACAAATCCATAGGTTTTCTCTGACTCAAAGGGGTATTCATAGACAGCGATATTACCTGGCAAAACTTGGAATGTTGTAGGACCGCCCCCACCAGCCGCATCTGCCCAGGCAACTTCCCCAGCTACGACACTTAGAACTTGGTCGTCTGTTCCTACCCCTAAGCGAGTTACCGAACTAGCGCCGTCAGCGACTATTAGGTCTTGTGCTGTTGTCATTGGGTTTATTACAACTGTATTGTCTATTCCCACTGTACTAGTACCAGCATTATAGGTAAGAGGAGAGGTTGCAGTGACTACACCGCTTGTGCCATCGTCACCCTTAATGCCACCATAGCCAAGAGAAGTCCACGCTGTCGATCCGTTACCAAGCTTAAATTTGTCCGTGTCGGTTTCGATGCCCATCTCGCCAGGAGCGAGTGTAGGGTTTGCCGAGGTCCAGTTTGAGGCTGTGTCGCGCCTTTGCTGTATTCTTACGATTGCCATTAATTTACCGCGCTTCCACCGTCAGCGTAGACCCCGTCTAGGATTACTACGTTCGCATCCGAATTATCTATTTTTAAGTCTTTCCAAGTGTACCATGCTGTAGCAGATCCACCGTCGATATCATCGCCAGTAAGATCAACAATTGGCTTGTTGCTAACACCACCCCAAGCAATATTCCCAGCGGTATCGTTACTCCATGTTGTGCCGTTCCAAACCCATGTGCGAGCACCCGAAGTAAAAGAATCACTCATAGTGGGGGAGTCCGGGAAGTTAATTGCCATAGTAGTATTTTACCATACTTTTGTTTTTAAATTATGAATGCCTTCATTTTTTATGTAATGGAATAGTTCTAGTTTACTTCGCCTTGTGTTTCAAACTCCGTTGCTTCCCAGTCAATTATTTCTTCGTTCCATGAATACATCAAGCCATCCTCTGGGTATGGAACTGGTGCTTCCCATTGTGCGGTTTCTTCAACTAGCGCCCACGAATTGTAGGGCTTAGGTGAGATAAAGGCGTCACGATCTAAGTCGTAGGTAAACCCTGTACCTGCATAGTTCTTGCGAATGTTGCCGTTGTAAGAAGTGCGTACGCATACCTGCCCGCGAAACTCACCGTAGTAAGCTTCCCAGTCTGAGATGCCGTTAACAACTTCATCTTCATTGCGCCCGACTATTACCTCGGTGACAATGTTGTTGTCGTCTAAAAATGCGTAGTGAGCCAATTTATTTCCTTTCCTAAGCAAAACTAATCGTATCGGTGCCTGCTGTGAACGTTGTGACCTTGTAGCCGCCAGCGGTTGTTGTTGAAGATGTTAGCCCGCCACCGATTGTTAGTGCGTAGCTGTCTGGGTATTTTAGAATTACAACTCCCGAGCCACCAGCTTTCCCACCATAATTAGTAAGCCCACTGTGCCCTGCTCCACCAGAGCCACCACCAGTATTTATTTCGCCAGCGGTTGAGTCGTCGCTTGTCAGATTTCCACGACCGCCACCACCTGTGCCACCAGTGCCTCTTGTTGCTCCTACGCTAGTGTTTTTACCACCAGCGCCACCGCCAGCGTAGTATGAGTCATCTATCCACTGATAACCAGCGCCACCGTTGCCACCTCCGGCTGAGTTTCCTTGATTTCCTACGGCGGTTTTACCGCCGCCGCCGCCGCCGCCGTTTCCACCTGTATCGCCACCACCGTCGTTACCTTGCCCCGGTGTGCCTGACCCACCGGTCACCTTATTACTGTTTCCCCTAGAACCGCCACCAGAGCCGCCGTCTTGAACAGTCTGTCCGCTAGTTCCAGCGCCGCCGCCAATCGAGGTAAAGCCAAGAGCCAACGAATTTACACCATTAGAAGCGACTGTAGTGGTACCAGTCGAAGCGCCAGCGCCACCAGCTCCAATTGTTATTGTGTAGTCTGTAGAGACAGAAGCCAAAAAAGAGTCATTTAGCAATCCACCCGCACCGCCACCGCCGCCATGACGAGAGCCGCCACCGCCGCCACCTGCAACAACAAGGTAATCAACGGTTAGCGGAACCAGGTTGGCATAGAACTGTTTCCAAGCGCCACCGATTTTAGTATGGCCTTCTGTTACCTCTTTCCAAGTGCCGCCAACGCGACAATGGATTGTAGCGACATCTTTCCAAGCGCCACCGATTTTTGTGTGCGCTGACATCTAAGCCTCGTACACTAACCAAACGTCGCCGTCTGAACCGCTTGATGGTGCTGAGGTTGAGAGCGTGATGTTCCTGACTACATTAGAGCCGGTTGCGGCTGTAGTAACAGCGCCGTTAGTTTCTAGTACCCTAGCGTCTAGTTGCGTTTGTACCGCCGAGGTCACGCCATCTACATAGTTTAGTTCTGCGGTGGTTGCGGTTACTCCGTCAAGAATGTTTAGTTCTTCGGCTGTAGAAGTTAGGTCTGTGATCTCTGATATTACGTGATCGTGTGCACTAGGTGCAAACTCAGTTGGCTTGTTGGTCACTGAACTGTAAGAAATGTTGGAAGGTGAATTGTCAATCCAAGCTGATCCAGTCCACAAGTATTCTAGACTGCCAGTTGTAAAAATATCGTTTACTGATGGGGTATCCGGGAAGTTAATTGGCATAAGAATATTTTACCATACTTTTATTTTTTAAATTATGAATATTTTCAAACTTTTAAGCAAAAGTCATAACCAAAGAACTGACCATCGCTAGACTATACGGCAGACCATTTCCCTAGTGGGCAAGACGCATGGGGTAGCGTTGTCTTCAAATCCATAAAGCAACCACAGCTTCGACATCTTCGACTTTTAGATGCCCATTTTTCGCATCCCTCACACAAAGCAATTCGCTCTCTTTTAACTTCATTCGAGACTCTTTCTGTTTTAAGAAGATCCCATGGCTTTGCCTCAGACACGATTTAATCCTCATCCATACTCATTGCATCTGGAGCTTCTACCCAAGACATGATCTCCTCGTCCCAAAAATGTATTAGATCGCTTTCTGGGTGTGGTGTTGGTGATACCCACGTTGCAGTTTCTTCATCCAATATCCAGCTTTCAAAAGGCTTCATGGGTATGAAAGCATCGAGGCTCCTGTTGTACAGACACCCAATGCCTGCAAAGTTTTTCCGGATACTGCCATTATAGGATGTCTTAAGCCAAACCCCTCCAAGATTATCAATAAGCCAGGTATAGCCTTCGTCGTTGTTCGGATCATTATTGTCTCCTACCAAAACACGAAGAACTATATCATTATCGTCAAGCTCTGCCCAATGTGCCATAGTTCATGTCTCCTTTTTTATAAATGTTTATCCGCCTACAAGGCTTCTTTCGTACCTAACGATTACTATTCCAGAAGCTCCTGCTCTTACTGTTCCGTAGCAGTTCATTCCTCCACCGCCTCCGCCGCCAGTATTCACAACCCCGTTTGAGGAAGATATTCCCTGATACCCTCCACCCTTGCCTCCGCCACCAAGGCCTGCATTAGAAACGCTATTGCTAAGGCAGTATCCACCGCCTCCACCACCTCCTGCGTACCTGCCAGTCACACCAGTAGATGTTGCAGTAGCCCAAGAAGAATACTGATCTGTGCCAGCTCCTCCATAGCTTGAACCGTTATTTCCAAAACCTGCTTGAGCAGAACCACCACCGCCGCCGCCAAGTTCACAATTACTGCCGCCGACACCTCCAGAAAATCCTTGGCCACTAACTGGAGCTCCACCAGGCCTCGTTCCACTGGTTGTTCCACCGCCTCCGCCGCCTGAGCCACCAGAGCTTCCCGATCCAGCGTTAGCCCCCCCCCCTCCAATAGCTGTAGCTATTGACGAAAATGAGGAATTGTTTCCATTTGTGCTAGGCCCCGCTCCTCCTCCGACTAAGACTGCATAGCTTCCTACTGAAAGAACTTGCCCAAGAGGGCCAAGAAGTCCGCCGGCACCGCCACCGCCGCCGCCAAGGCATCCGAACGCTCCTCCAGAGCCACCGCCGCCGCCTGCAATAACTAGCAGGTCTGCAGAAATACCAACCTGAGAAACTGTCAGAGTTCCATTACCAGTAAAAGTTCTATAGTAGTATGTAGAGTCGGATGTCAAAACTCCTCCAGATATTACTGAAAGCAATTCTAGACCTGAAGAAGCTACTATTCCCAGTGGAATTGAAGACATTATGCCAGCTTTCCAACCAATACGGCTGACGAGGAGCTTATAAAAAATAGGCTTGCTGCTGCCCATCGGGTATCAATAGACAAAGCATCGTCAACAGAGTTTATTGTAACTCCAGATCCCAAAAATGTAATAGTTCCTGTTCCTATGTTCATAAAATCCACCTTGTCTCCCGTGCTAAATGTTGCGCCTGGGATGGTGATCGTAAAAGTTCCGGTTGCGGTTATTAGGCTTGCCTTGTCGCCAAGGACAAGAGTGTAAGCGGCAGTCTTGGATGAAACTGTAGAAGTTTTTGGAGTGTAATCCGATAGGTCAATACCGACAGTTTGTGTGCCGGCATCATAAGTAACTGGATGTGTTGCTGCTACCACACCCGTTGGGCCTAAATCAGAAACTATGATTAAGCCAGCCATCGAACTGTGATACTGGCATGCGTAGTAGAGATTGTCTGGGGCATCAAATGGGACTTCCCAAATAATTGTTCCTGCCTCGGCGGCACCGTTTGTAACCCCACCCGAGTAAACGTCTCCAGAGCTATATGCCCCAGAAACTGTCTGAATCCAGAAGGGGTGGCCAGAAGCGTTCACGTTTAAAATGTACCTGTGGCCACGAATTACAGAAAGGGTTGGGTTGTCCGCGCCATTTATGTTGTATGCGCTAGCACCAGAGTTTGTTATTGTGTAGGTAATTCCGCCGCTGGCACCCTCCGGCCCAGGCACTATGGAATCTGGACCTATTGGACCAGCTGGCCCAATTTCGCCTGCAGGCCCTTCGGGCCCGACGGTCCCAACGACAGCCTGTACCCAAAAGTTGTCGTAAAAAATGTACAGTTTCCCTTCATCGGTGTCCCACCAGAGCGGCGTAGCTTCTGTGTCTGTTGGAGCGGTGCTACTAATTTCAACACCACCGCCACCCGAGGAATAACTAAGTGCCGTCCAAGTAGAAACTCCATCGCCAAGTTTTAGCTTGTTAGTATCTGACTCAAAACCCGGCTCGCCAGATGCTAAAATAGAGCTATCGGCAACCCATTGGGCTGCCGTGCTTCTCCTTAGATTGATAGAAGACTGGGGGGCAGCAGAAGTTCCACCGTCTATAACCAAGGCGTTTTGATCAATAGCTATCTGATTACCAATAAAGGTAATAGGTGAAGCGGCACTAACAATAGAGACGCTGGTCTCATTGGCTAGCCAGGCTGTACCGTCCCAAGTCCAGGTACGTCCTTCTGCGGAGTACTCGTCATTGATGCTGGGGGAATCCGGGAAGTTAATTGGCATAAGAATATTTTACCATACTTTTATTTTTTAAATTATGAATGCCTTCGTTTTTTACATAGTGGTATAGTTTTAGCTTATCCCGCCTTGCGTTTCAAACTCGGTTGCTTCCCAATCAATTATTTCTTCGTTCCACGCAGCTCGGCAAACATCTCGATTTGATTCTCATTCACTTCCATAAGCTTTTCATAAACCTGAAAGTTAGTAATGCGTACGGATGTGCCTTCTTCAGCCATTGTTATGCGCCCGTGATTGCGGAGATTTCTTCAGCGGTCAACCCAAGCTCTGCAAGTTTTGCAACACCTGAAGCCTTGGCTTCTGCTTTTGCCTCAGACGCTTCTTCGTCTGCCACCCGGTCTGCCTCTGACTGAATTGCCATAGCTTCACGCTCATCTATCTCGGCTTGCGTCAATGGAATCTCCTCACGGGTTCCAGTCGAGCAGTTGATTACTATTTTAGTTGGATTAGACATTATCTACTTCTTTCCATGTAAGGGTTTCTTCGTCCCATGTGTACATTTTATCATCTTCAGGATACGTAGAAGGGGCTTGCCATTGGCAAGTCTCGTCTAGCTCCCAAGAAGGGTAAGGCTGAGGCGCTATGAAAGCGTCTAGCTCTGAGTCGTAACTGAATCCGACACCTGCATAGTTGAACCGAATGGTTGCGTTGTAGCTGGTTTGAATCCAAGTGCCGCCGAGGTTGTCAACCAACCAGTCGTAGCCCTCGTTAGGAAAAGCATTGTTAGTGACCAACACTCTAGTTACAATGTTGTTCTCGTCTAGTTCTGCAAAGTGTGCCATTATGCGCCATACCTAACTATTACAACACCTGAACCGCCAGCACCACCAGCAGCACCACCATCTCCACCACCACCGCCACCGCCGCCGGTGTTTACGGTTGCCGAAACACCAGTCGTGGTATTACCTGCCGGACCGCCTGCACCACCGCCAGAAGAAGCCGTTCCAGCTGTATACCCTGGTTGCCTGCTCCAACCACCGCCACCGCCACCGCCTGCTCTTGAAATAGATGTCCCTGTTATTGAGCTTGCAACGCCGCCACCGCCATTTCCGCAAACAAACGAGTTTTGTCCATTACTACCAATCGCACCAGCACCGCCACCGCCGCCACCTGAAAAAGAACTATCCGCTGTAAACCCAGTTCCGCCAGAGTAACCCTGATTGGTAGTTCCGCTACCTGCTCCACCTGTAGGTACATAGCCAGACTGACCACCACCGCTACCGCCTGAGCCTGCTGCAATTCCACCACTACCGCCGCCGCCGCCGTTAGCTCCCGATTGTGAAGTTATAGTGCTGAAAACAGAATTTGACCCGTTAGCTTCAGTTGCACCACCGGCACCAATTGTCACAGTGTAGTTTGTAGCTACTATAAGGGATAGTGCAGACTCAGCGCTTGCGCCACCACCAGAAGTTCCTGCGCTCGTTCTATAACCACCGCCGCCACCACCGCCGCCGTGATTATCCCCTGCGCCACCACCGCCTGCGATAACTAGGTACTCACAAGTCAAGTCCTCGGTAGGTGTGAACGTGCCTGATGCTGTAAAGACGTGTACCCATTTGTTATTGGCTTTGTCATAGCTAATCATTCCGCCAGTTGCTTTTGGTGCGCCTGAGCCAGCGGTTGATTTTATTCCGTATAGGGTTGCGGTGCTGTGTTCTACAAAGTTTCCAGCCAGATTTTGCAACAAGATGCTAGCGATTGCGTCTGTGCCGCTCCAATAATCAGCCCAGATAAACTGCAAAGCAGAAGTCGCATTGTTTTCTTCTACAGTTTCGGCGCTTGCGGTTTTAGCAACGCCTGAAACTGAATAGTTAGGAATGTAGATATTTGTTGAAGCAAAAGTGCTTGCGGTGTCATTTACAGAAGTTGAGCGCCCACATCTAAAACCATTAGCGTTATTAGACACTGAATCGCTTTGTCCACTGCCCGAACCTTCGCCGTACAACCTACGCATTGAATAAGTGGCAGTTGATACGCCATTAAATTGAGCAAAAATGTCTTGCCTGTTGGAGTTGTCGCACCTTGCGCTTATAACCAACTTAAGGTCGGTATAGTCCGCTGGGATTGCCGAAAAAGTAATGCTCGACTGTCCACCTGAGCCGACTGTTACTGTCTGTATTGCTTGCATTGTTTACGCCTTCTTCTTCTTGTAGTTTAGCCTAGACCTGATTCTGTTACACTCGGCACATTCCCTCACACCGTTTTTGCGAGTCATAATGTTTTCCTGAACCATTGAGTGACCGCACTTGAAGCCGCCCTTAACATCTATTGCGTGCATTCCTGCCAAGGTGTTTTCTTTTGGCGTTGTAAGGCGCAAGTGATTTGGGTTGAAGCATCTGCGGTGGATGCACTTTCCTCCATCACATTCGCCTTTGGCTGCTGCCTCATTGTGGCACTGGTGGTCTATTACCTTGCCTTTTGGAATCTCTCCGTATAAGGCCATCCAAGCAACTCTGTGCGCAGCGTGGTTTTTACCATCCACAAAAGTCTGCCCATAGCCGTTTGGTCTAGTTGATTTTTCCCAGATTAGACATTCGTTCATCAGGAAGCAATTCCGTATATGGAGAAAACTGTGCCTGCATCAAAAGTTTGACCCGAAGCATCAGTTAGCGTAAGGCTGCTTATGGCAGTGGTGCTTGCCCATCTTGCTGCGCCTCCACGAACATCATCAGGGTTATTATCTCTAATAAGCATTGTTTTGTGTTTGTCTGTGGCGCTATAATCCATAAATTGAATTATCGAGCTTGAATTGTTTGCGGCTAGCACAAAGAAAATTCTTGAGGATGTGCTTGAAGATGCGGAACTGCCGTTTCCTTGCATCCAAACCAGTGACCCATTTGAGCTGTCCCCGTTTGGATAAATTTCTACGCTTACCGTACTGGGTGCTGACACGCCGCCAGACACAACCAAAACTAAGTCCCGATAAGTCTGCGGAATACTCGCAAAGGTCACTGAGCTTGCAGACGAACCTAGCGTGATTGTTTGCAGTGGTATGTAGGTTGCTACAGGTGGGTCATAAACTGTTTGCGTCATTATTACGCCGCCTTTCGTATGCCGTAGAGCGAGAAGCGAGAACCAGCCACGAAGCTGTTAGAGCTTTCGCCAAGAATAGTTACTGATGCAACTGCGTCTGTTGAGTTGTATAAGCCGGAACTAAAAACTAAATAATTGTTTGCTGCAACGGCTCCACTGAATGAGCGAGTTGTAGTTGTCTTGCTAGTTGAGGCAAAGTCTAAAACATCAATTACTGTCGAACCAAATGCGCTTGATGGTGCATTTGCGGATGTAGTAACGCCGGCAATAATTGCGGAGGTTGAGGTGCTGGCATAGCTGTTTAACGAAGAAAGGCTGGCATAAAGCCTGTGATGTGCGTAGCTATTAGTTGTGACTTCGTTTATTCGTAGCAAGAAGTTTGCGGTGGTATCGGATTTTGTATCTCTACTTGTCATTCTTATCTGCAAGTGCTGGTAATCTGCGCCATAAGTGCTTGTTAGGTTATCAAAAACTATAGAAGCTTGTGTGCCTGTCAGAATCTCAGTAGCTAGTAGGTCATAGCTGTCTAATGCGACTGGTGCTTCATAAGTGGATGCCCCAAGCAGGGCTAAGCTGAAAGCCATTATTAAGCTCCCAGGTCACCGAGCAGTACATAGGTGTCTGTAGCAACACACTTTACGCCAGCTGGTGAGTATTGAGCAGCGGTCTTCAAGTTTCCATCTGCGCCATTTAGTGTCTTCCCTGCACCAGCTGCAAAAGTAATTTGGCCAGCAACATTCTGGAGGAAGTCAACCTGCTGCCCTACTGCAAGTCCCTCAACTGTAATTGTAATTGCAGCTGAATTTAGGATTAGCTTGCCAGCATCACCGGAGACTATCGAGTAAGCACTCGACTTTGTTTCTATGGTCTGAGTTGAGCTAAAGGTTCCATCGGTACCATTTGTTCCATTGGTTCCATCAGCACCAGCTGGACCCTGAATGCCGCCGTATGCCAATGAAGTCCACGCTGTAGCGCCGTCTCCAAGCTTAAACTTGTCAGTGTCTGTCTCAACGCCGAACTCTGCGACTGCAAGAGTCGGGTTTGCAGCGGTCCACTCGGAAGCTGTGCCCCTTCTGAATTGAATATTAATTGCCATTACACGCCTCCAGCGTCAATCGATGTTATTCCAGTATATACTGACAATGGCGTTCCGCCGTCAATGTTTGCCAATGTAGCCCCAGCTGCACCAGTCGCACCAGTGTTACCAGTTGGGCCTGTGGTACCCACTGATTCCCAAATAGATCCAGTCCAGCTCCATGAACGATTTCCAACTGTATGGACATCACCAACTGTTGGTGAGTCAGGAAGATTAATGGTAGACATGCTTATATTTTACCATACTTTTGTTTTTAAATTATGATGCTTTTTAGGTTTCGGACAGTGGGCTCTGGAAGTTAGTTGGCATAGGTATATTTTACCATGCCTAATTTATTTTTTTTGACCACTAGGCGCTCCATGAGATTACCACATGAGACCCTGCCCCACTACCAACGACTACTGGATAAGAGTTTCCTGGCGTTACTTGGCTAAAAAATTTAATGGACTCCGCGCCCTGCCCTGCAAATCCAAAACCAAAAGCAAATCCATAACCAACTTGCCGGGCTCCGTATCCTGACGGGTAATAGCTAGACCCTGAAGTGTTTTGCTTTTCGTCCTCAACTCTCGCATCTCCACCGGAGGCCGATACAGAGTTAAACGAAGAAGCCCCGCCAGAGCTAGCCCCACCGTTCCCACCACGAGCCAAAACTTCCACATTGGTAACATCGGCAGGGGCAGTGAACGTACCAGACGTCTTAAATACTTGGCTGGTGTTTAAAGGTGCTCCACCGCCGCCGCTAAGTCCTGCTAGTGAAATTGCCATTATCCTAATCTCCATCCAAATGTAGCGCCCGTGTAAATAAAGACAACTGCAAAGCCTGCAACGTCTAGGTCAGCATCTTCAGAGAGGCCGTTTATGAGGTTGCCATTTCTGGAAACCAAAATTGATGTAGCTGCCCCCGTACCATCTAGGACCTGAACCTCATCGCCTGCTGAGGGGGACGCTGGAAGGGTGAGAGTAATTCCAGAAGTAACTGTAGTTATGTATCGATATCCAGCTACGCAGGAGGTATTGACACCGACTGAGGACACAACCTCGGTCTTTTTTTGACCAATTGAAGTGGCCACAGTGGTGGCAAAATTTTCGTCATTGCCCAATGCAGCTGCAAGCTCATTTAGCGTATCCAGAGTACCTGGAGCTGCGTCAACAATAGCGTTAATTTTGTCAGTAACCTCAGATGACGTGTCATAAGCAGAAAGATCAATACTCACGGTTTGTGTACCAGCGTTATAAGTAATTGGAGATGTCGCTGCAACTACGCCAGTAGGCCCCACGATTGCAGAGCTTGACTCTAACCAGTAACTATCTATGTAAACAAGCATCTGACCTGTGGAAGAATCGTACCAGACGTCACCTTCTTCTGGAGAAGCAGGCTCAGTTTCTGAAACTAAAAAGCTTCCTGCTGCACCAGCTGCCCCCTTAAGGTTTGTTGCCGCTTCGACCCAGTAAGAGTCATAGTAAATAAAGAATCTTGCATTCGTGCTATTAAACCAGCCATCACCAGGCTCTGGACTATTGGGGGCTGTTTCTGACACAAGGAACTTACCCTGAGGCCCCGTTGGTCCAACCATTACAGAGACGGCCTCTACCCAAAAGTTATCATAATAGATATAAAGAACGCCTTCATCGGAGTTCCACCAAAGTGTGTTTGGCTCTGCCTCGGATGGAGGGGTATCTCCAACCTCGACAGAAGCGCCTCCTGAGGCATAGCTAAGCAAATCCCAGGTGTCAATTCCATCACCAATTTTTAGTTTGTTAGTATCGGACTCAAAAGCAGCTTCTCCTAGTCCCAGAACGGGGTTTTCGGATAACCACTCTGCAGCTGTGCTTCTTCTTAAGTTTATGGAAGACTGTGGAACATCTGAGGTTCCGCCGTCTACGACTAAAGAGTCATAATCGAGAGAGATCGTTGAGCTAGCTGAATCATAATCTATGGGGGATGTAGTCTGAAGGGCTCCAATGTTACCAGTATCTCCCTTTGGAATAACAAAATCAAATACTGCACTTCCTGTGGTCCCAACGTTTGTGACAACAACATCGTCCTGTGGGGCACCTGTAGTTACAGTTCCGACCGATATGGTAGCAGCCTCACCCTGAATACCTTGCGCACCCTGCAAAGCAAGTGGATACCAGTGAGCAGATGCGTTGTCGGGTATTTCTCCAACTACAGGATCTCCAGATGCAAACCAAGAGGCTGCTTCGTAAAATACTGCATCATTGTTTACGTAGTCCGTAGAAGCCTCCCAAGGCCCCTGCCAGGTTATACCAGTGGCACCAGTAGCTCCGATAGGCCCTTGAATACCAGTTAGTCCAGCTGGAATGGTAAAATCAAATACCGCTTCTTCTGCTGTGCCAGAATTAACGACTGCTGCTAAGTTTCCTGTTGTTACCGTTGTTACAGTTCCTACTGAAAGGCTGGCTGCAAGACCTTGAGGAATCTCGAAGTCAAGGACAGCGTCTCCGGTTGTTCCAGAGTTAGCGACCGTTGCTGGATCTGAAGATGGCACGGTAGCTACCGACCCAACTTCAACTGTGGCTGCCTCTCCCTGAATACCTACAGGAATAGTAAAGTCAAATACAGCGTTGGTTGTGTCTCCAGAGTTTGTTACAGAAGCGGGGGTTCCTACAGGGACCGTTGTTGTTGTTCCCGCAGTGGCAGATCCTGCGAGACCTTGTGGAATAACAAAATCAAAGGTCGCGTCTCCAGTTGTACCGGAGTTGGTAATCGTAGGCTGAGTTCCAGCATCGGATGCGGAAACAGATCCTACAGCAATCGTTGCTGCTTCTCCCTGAATACCCTGAACTCCGGATGGAATAGTAAAATCAAAAACTGCAGCAATGTCTGTGCCAACATTCGTTACTAATGGTGGGTCTGTCGGTGCTCCGCTAGTAACGTCTCCAACCTCGATAGTTGCAGCTACAGCTCCAGCCGCAAAAAGCTCCCAGTCAGCCCCTGGCTGCGCTGGGGCATACCCAGAATCATAGTTTAAGTTTGGTCCGGTAGCATAATAGGTGCTACCTTCTAGCTCTACTAAATCATTTTCAGCATAGCTCTCAGCATTGTCATAAGCCCCGAGCCAGTTTATGGGCAATATTACGCCAGATACTGTTGCGGCAGAAAAGTCTACAGTTCCAGTAAAACTTGGGGAATCTATATCTGCCTTATCGTCAAGAAGTCCAATGACCGTGCTTGCAAAGTTAGAATCGTCGTTTAAGGCCGCTGCCAATTCGTTTAGGGTATCTAGACTTGAGGGGGCAGAGTCAATTATTTGATTGGTTACCAGGGTATAGATACTGGATGAGGTTTCATAATATGGAAGAGCTGCCCAGTTAGAAGCTCCGTTTCCAATTTTAAATTTAGTTGTGTCGGCCTCGAAGCCTATTTCTCCGGATGCCAGGATAGGATTAACAGAGGACCACTCTGGGGCAAGTCCCCTACGGTTTACAATTCTTGTGTACGACATGAGCTATAACTCTCCTATTATACTTATCATTATACCAGATATTTGTTGTAAGGCACCCCAGGTAATCGGCTCTAACCTGCCTTTAAGTATTACAAGATAAACAGTCTTTAACAAGTGTAACACATAGCAAAGTTGATTTTTAGCAATTTACTGCTATACTGGTATAACGAAAACCGGACACCCTTAAAAAAGGTGTTTTTTTATTAGGAGGGGCAAATGAATAAAAACCATATTGCTATACTGGGAACCGCAACCATAATACTCGTGAGCTGTGCAGGCTCTGCTGTCAAGCAAGACAGCGTCTTTGCAGGCAGCCCTGCCAATACTGTACTAGAGACTTCCTCTGGGATTATGAAACACATGGTGTCTTCCGCTCAAGAAAAGCAAATTGCTCAGCAAATAGTTTACGAAAGCAAGGCTCTAACCTTACCTCAGGGAACTTACCAGGAAGCCTTAGATGTTAGTCTTCCCGAAGATACCCGTAAGGGGCAGCCTCTTTCTGATAACCAACTTGTACAGGTTTTAAAGGAAGCGGGTTTCTCTGGAAATGGTTTAAGAATGGCTTGGGCGATTGTTATAAAAGAATCTACCTCTAATCCTGACGCTCACAATCAGAACAGATCTACGGGGGATAACTCTTATGGTCTGTTTCAAATTAACATGATCGATGGACTAGGTCCCGCTAGGTTGAAGAAACATTCACTGAATAGCAATGAGGATCTTTTTGACCCCCGAGAAAATGCCAGAGTTGCCTTTACCATTTCTGATGGGGGAACTTCTTGGAAAGCATGGACAACCTATAAAGATGCAAAGAATCTAGCTAAACAGTTTCCTGGCTAACCTTACCCCACTTGCCAATAGGGCACTCTGCATGAGCAAGCTTTACCTTTAGCTTCATAAAGCATCCGCACTTAGAACACTGACTTGTTGCTAGAAGAAACGGACATCCTTTGCAGATGTCGTATCTTTCTTGAGCCACATCTTTAGTGACCTTTTCTGTGTTGGGGTTTACAAAATCCCAAGGCCTTGCATCTCCTAGGTCTTTTTTCCATTGCTGATAAGCACTCAAGTCTTCTGACATTACTCAACCTCATAATCATCGTCTGGGCCTTGCTCTGCAGGAACCCAACCTTCTTCTCTTCTAAACTCTTCTGCTTTTTCATCATATTTCCAGAAGGGGTAGTCCTGTAACCCCTCTACATCTGATGCATCTACTATTATTGGGCTAGACAGCATTCCTGCTATAAGCCCCTCGGTATTAGGGTTTTTCTCTATAGTCATAGTGTGAAAAACTTCTCCGTTTATTATAAATGCAAATATTTTTTTATCGTTTTTTTCTGACATGTCTTGCCCTTCTTACTAATTTAATCCTATTGTGCCCCTGGCGGTGGCCCGCAGCTTGCATAAGAATTAGAAACCCAAGTTGCCCCAGTGCAGCTATTCCTGTATCTAACAGCAGATGCCCTGACGCCATTTACGCAAGATCCTGTCCAGCTACTAACAAATTGAGTGGTTGGGGTACAACAAGACTGAGATCCTGAGACTACATTTTCAGCCCCTGTGCAACTGTTTCTGTATCTAGTGGCCGTCAGCTGGCTTCCTCCGCTGCAAGATCCTGTCCAGCTACTTACTACACTAAAACTGGGCGAGCAGGGGACTGGGACTGGAGCTGATGGTGTTACATATCCACAAACACCATCCCTCTGAGCGTTTGAACCAGTGTAGTATGGAATTTGGTCGGAGACGTTTACGATATAATTTCCAGTTGGCGATCCGTTTAGGTAATAATTTGTCCTATACTCTCGTTTTTCAAAAGGAACACTCCAGCCTCCGGTGGAGCATTCAAAACCTGTTTCTATAATCACAAGATATGTTCCACCAGACAAATATGGAGTGGGAGCCGGTGGGTCAGATGGGGCAGCTGGTGCAGTATAAATATAGTAGCTATAATCTATCTGCGTTTCATAGTCAACCAATGCCCCTGCAGAAACACTTTGTCCAAAAGTTTTATTGCTTAAAGATGAATTTGATGTTCCGGATGAGCCAAGAGACTTTCTGAGCAGTCCAGCTTGTATTAAAAGGCTAAAAGCTTCTTCTGGAGTCCTGTTAGATAAGTCTGGCATTGCTACCATACCCTTTGAGCCCGTAAACTTTCCTCCGATTCCTAGCACAGCTTTTGCCTTACGCCGTTAGGTCGCCGAATAGGTACCACGTATTTTCTGCTTTTTTTACAAGCAAGGATTGAGTGAACTGGGCGGAAGTCTTTTTGTTATTGTTCTTGCTGTTTATAATAACGGATGTCGGGACTCCAGCTTCCCCAACAAAACTGATTTGACCAGCAGCTGACTGAATAAAAGCTATTTGAGATCCAATGGGAAACTCCACATTAGAGTTCTTTGGAACTGTTATCACTACTGAGTTGGGAGAGGTTATATCTATGGTCTTTCCCGCGTCTGATATCTGCAAAGTGTGAGAGGCTGATCTCTCTACTAAAAAGGCATTGCTTCCAAACAGCCGCCATTGACCGTTATAATAATACTGTGGCTGCACGGCATTAATACCTACAACCATCGCAAACTTACCGTTGCTAGTACTTGTTAAGACCGTGTCTCTTTGTGCTTCAGATGTAAAGAAGTTTAAGGATCCATTAAGCAAGGAGTTTCCGGTTATGTCAAAGGAGTTGTCGACAGAGACGGCCCCGGAAAATGAGTGATCTCCTGTCCAATAAAAGTCTGAAGAAGAGTCTGTCATTCCTGCCACTGGGTGCCAGGTGTCTGAGGCTGCATCGTACACGTATGCTATTTTTCCGATATTGCTAATGGTTGACATTATGAACCTATTGCCTTCCAGGATTGAGTGTCTGCGTCATATACGTACATTGTTAAAGGAGATGAGTCCTTATCTACCCAGATATTACCATCTACAAAAACTCCAACGGGGGTATCATTTTGATAAATGGCAACCGTGCCTAAAAGAACAGAAGCCGAAGAAGATCCATCCATCCAGATAGAGCCGTCTTCTGGATCTGCTGGCTGTGTTACAGAGTAAGAAGACCCAATCCCAAAATCATTAATTTCTGATTGCAGATTATTTAAATAACTAGCAATAGACTCTGACCTAATTGGGTTTGCCGAATCGTCAGGAATGGTCCCGTCTGGGGTTCCATAGTGATACATCCTTAAAGCTTCTTGGATGTTTGCATCATCAGTTAGGCTAGGAATAATCGTATTATAAAATATTGGTGTTGGGTTTGGTTTAATTGGCTCAGACATTTATCTCTACGCCTCCTAGGTCTATTATTGAGTGGGTCTTGACAAGTGTGTCATCCGTGAATACCACTGGGTTTACCCCGTCGGGGCTCAGGACTACAGTGCTGTCTTCCACGTAGGCAACAAAATACTCTGTGCCAGTATCGAGACCGACAATTTCAGTATTATTGTTTGCCAAATAAACGATCTTATCTCCATATACCAGGGTGTTACGTGGAACAGTTATTCCACCGGGGAATGGCACTGTGGATCCTGCTATAATAATTGCGTCGGCGGGGTCTGCGCTGTATACCTGAACCTCTGATATGTCTATTACGACTTCTGTACGTCCTCCGACTGTTGCAAGAAAGTCTACCTTTCGGTATCCATTTACAAGCTCAACGGCTGACGTGCCTGCGTTAAATTCTGCTATTGTCAATCTAGCTAACAAGTATCTTTGGTTTAGGGCTACAGTCTGGTCCTGAACAACAGATCCGGTGTTTGCAACAATATAAGTTACACCAGTAAATGTTGTATTTATGTCTTCTATGATAAAAGTTGACATAACTGGTGAATCTCCGTTTACCCTCATCTGGATATTCAAATCTCTAGCGTCTAGAGTTTCCAATTGCTCATTCTCTAGACCACCTGCAAACAAGGAAAAAATAACCCCTCTAATAAAAAGCAAGGTGTTGTTCAAGAGAACGGGGGTATAGGCTTCGCCATTTATAAACTTGAAAAATGGATTAAACAAAACTGTATTAGGAACAAGCCTAAGAACCTTTGCCCAGGTTATTACTCCGTTAACAATCTTGTACTGATAAAGAAAAAGATATTCATCGTCTGAGGGGTTTATGTTTATGTACAAGTCTCCAACAAGTGGCAGGGGAGACAAAGATATCTGATCGCTAGTTGGCTTTCCGACATCTGTAAAGATGTAACTTCCTCTAGTACCAGTGGCCCCAACGTCTAGATCTAAGCTAATGGATGCTGGACCACCTAAAACAACCAAGTCATCTGTACTGATGACAACTTCGGGCATTAGGCTGTCGCTCCTGATACCTGGTCTGTTACAGAAATATTACCAGTTAGCAAAGTAAAGACTGTCCCACCACTCCCCTTACTTATTTCAACGTCGTAAACGTAAGAAGTGTTGGCGTTCATTTGATTTCCCAAGGCTGGGGATATGGTGCAGGTTATAGAGTTATCTGCCAAAGAAATGGTGGCAACGCAAGTAATTTTTGCTCCAACTCCGGTGGAACCCCTAGAGGTTGAAATCACAAAATTTGCACCGTCGCCAGGAATGATATTACCTAGGTCATAAGTTGATAAGTCATAGGCGCTGCGATTACTGTTCTTGGGGTATATCTTAAATTCAAAGGTATCGCCCTTGTAATATGAAAAGTTGTATGTTCCCGGGAATGACATACTTACTATTATAGCACGTTACTAAATAGAAAGAATAGATTAAGACTGCTCTATTACCGAAAGCCTAGCGGCTATCTGGTCAAGTGCACTCGCAATGGTTTCTGGTTGGGGGCTTTGCCAGTCTGAAGACTCAGATGGTGTGTACGGGGAGTTAACGCTACCGTCTGCCCCAGCCTGACCCTGTGCCCCTACTGGGCCTGGGGCTGGTATAATCTTTATTGTTGCACCCATTAGACGCCGCTCCCTGTGACATCTCCGATGACTGATATCGTTCCAATTACGGGTGTCCAGATTACCTCTGTGTCTATGGTAACTTGTATATCGAAGGGTAACTCTGCAACAATTTTATTGTAACCCGCTCCCCACGCTGAAGTAACAGCGGCAGATGCAGTGATCTCTATGTATCCTTCTCCAACAACAACGTCTAGCTCATTTAAGACTTCGCCCTTTTGGTCATATGCGGATGCTTTGTAAGTCCATCCAGTCATGTCGTAGGGGGTAGCCTCGTCAGCTTCATAGAATTCAATTCTTAGAGGAGATGTATCTCCCCTAACGACACTCCAATTAAGAAACGCTGGATTAGCGCCTAGCATTTCGGGAGAATAGATTGATGACATAATAGTTACATTATAACACGATTAATTAAAAATAGTTGGCTCTTATATCGAGATAAAGACTGATACCTAGAAGGGTGGGTATGAGAGACATCCTAGGTACCAGCCAATATTAAGTATACCATAGGTAATTGAAGAATCAACTTGTTATCTAGCTTTTTGTAGAATATTATTCAATAAATAATCAAGGAATAGAACTTTATTCGATATTCTTCTATGTAACATAAATCGTTATAATATTGTTATTAAAAAAAGACTTGACAAGGTATCAAAGTGTGCTACCATATAAAAGGTTGTTGTTTGTTATTATATATATTAATTCTTATTAACTATTATATAGTTTATTGAATTTATCTATATATAGTTTATATATAGATATATATATTATAGTATTATAGTAATAAAGTAAATATAAATATATAAAATCGAACTTTATCTTTTATTTCCCAGATATGTGATTAGTTTGTCATAAAGCTTGTCAACTTGTTTCTCCAAGTGATCTACCTTTTTATAGGTTTCTGCTTCCAGGCTTTCCTGGTTATCTTGCCGCGCTTCGAGTCTATTCAGCTGATCCTTTATGGACGTACCGCCGTTTGTCTTTAACTCGTGCTTGATCTCTTGAAAATAGTGTTTTACCAACCAACGGACCCCGAGACCAAAAGCGGTAAGAATTGTGGATACTGATACTACTAGTGTTAGCCACATAGCTGCTGTCTCGGAAACATTCATAATACAACAATTATAGCTCGCGTTTTTTAATTTTTTGGTATTCAGTTCGGCGCGATAAGAGACACCCAACCCCAACATACGTATGATAAACACTGGCTTACGCCTGTGAGCAAATACGATACGGGGTTAATATCTCAAAAGCTTTTTATAATAGCAACTATCCCTGATATAATGGATATATAGAAGAATTGAGAACCTATTGAAAGACAATGGCGACGTAGAATTTAGTGACATCTTTGATCCCAGACAACCTCGAAGTGACAAAGCTTTGATAGAAGAACGTTTGGCCATATGCAATGGTTGTCCATGGTTTAATAAGAGATTAGCTAAGTGTAAGAAGTGTGGTTGTTTTATGAAACTTAAGAGTAGTTTAAAGCAAGCTAGTTGTCCTATAGGTAAATGGTGATTGATGCTTAAGCCATCAGAGATGACTTTGTACCTGAAAAAATAAAAAATTAGGTTGTGCTTGACTTATATATGCTTATGGTCTATAATATTAAGATAAGGTTTACTTATATTAGATTATAATCCATAATCACATTCACAAGGCTTTCCTTTTATTCCACATCCTTGACATTTCATAGCTAATTATATCAGATCAAGGTTGTGTACCTTGCATTATATGTCTATGTTATAAGATTGTTATTAAATATACCCAATCGTTACCAAAACGTTACCATATATGTCATTTCGTTACCAAATTGTTATAATATATATCATTTCGTTATCAAATTGTTATAATACAAATATTGACAGATCTGAATATGTATGATATAAGGCAAAATCTGAAAAAATCTATATTTAGCAAAATCTGAATATTTCTTATTGTTGTATGATACACACTCACAGCAAAATATTCCCGATTGTTAGTCCGCACACCTCTGGCGTCATGAAAACAATTGACCCGTACGCCCTATAAAGTAATGCACCCCTGCCAGGTTGTAGAAAACCTACAAAGGAATGGCTAAAACTTTGTAGGATAAATCTTTTTGTTTATCGGCGTGTCGACTTGACTTTTTGAGGTTTAGGGTATAGCCTTTAGGTATAGATAAAGAAACATAGAAAGGATAAAAAATGTTTTTAGATTCAATTTCAACCTTAGTAGGTTTCTGCGAGATTTGCTCCAATGGAACACCACAAGTGTTCGTTGAGGAATTCGGACAGGAATGTTGCGAAATCTGCTACATCGCTTACGGCGAATGTAACTAGATAAAGTCTTACCCTAGTGGTAAGCTTTTAGTATCTTAGAAAGGATAAAGTAAAATGAATAGATTCAAAGAATTGGACACTCTGTCACTATCAGACATCGAGGTGGAAATTGAGACAATGCTGTCAGTTGTCAATGATACCCCTAGCGATAGTGAAATCAAATACATTAGCGGTCTAATGGTAATGGCTAACGCCCTAGGTTCAACGAGAGGTTGGTAACATAATGATAACGCTTACTTTTGATACTTGGGAAGAGTATGACAATGCTATTGCTGGAATTGCTAGTGTTGTAACCGAAATGAATACCCCAGAAAAATAGGGGTATTTTTTTTTCCATTCATCGGCGTGTCGACTTGACAAATTTTCGATCGTGGGCGGGTCCTAGTGGTCTAATGCCCTTATGACTACTATATGTAGTGGTCTATGAACCCCTGGAGCGTTACCAAACTGTTACATAATACACGGCGTGTCGGCTTGACTTTTCAACTGTAGGGTGTAGACTCTAACTATACAAAGAAAGATAAAGGATAAAGAAATGAAGAAGATTTTTGTTAGCAAAGAGAACGACCCAATGATTAGCTTTAGCGCAAGAGCGGATAATGTTGATAACGCTATCGCTAAGCTTGAGGGGATGGGCTACACCATCCTAATGGTAACTAGCAATGAGTCCATCTAAAATGTCAGACCCCTATGGTAAGGTAGAACTATGAAGAAATCAAGAATGAATAAAGAAGAAAAAATGTTTTACTCAACAGTCCTAGCAGGCATCAAGTCTGGCAATAAGCCAGTAGGTGCAGCTTGGCTTAGGTGGATAGACTTGCAGCTCAGCAAGACATTCTAAACTGTCTGACCCTAGTACTAAGATAAACATACAACAAGAAAAGGATAAGCTAATGATAGTAGAAATAGAATTGAATGACGGTACAACAATTACCCCTGCATACTCTCCAGAGCACTATGACAATGTAGTTAACTGGTGTATTGACCAGTACATCAAGGGCGGTATCGTGTCTTGGATGGTAATCGATGGATAACCTAACTATAGTGTCAATAGCTATAACTCTAGTGTCTATTGTATTGTTAGTAATGTTTGCTACCTGGCCTATAAAAAAATAGTGGCGTGTCGTGTTGATAATGTCTCACCTATGCACTATGCTATAGATATACAAGCAAAGGATAAAGAAATGACAAAGTCAAAAAGAATTAGCGTATACGCCATTTGCCTAGCAGGTACAGCTTACCTAGCCTACCTACTGCTTAGGGTTGCATCACTAGGCTACACTTGGAACTGGATCTGGAACGAAGACTTTGCAAGCCGTCTAGGTAGCCTATAACCGTTACCGTTTTGTTATAAAAAACTTTCGCCAAACACGGCGTGTCGACTTGACTTTTGGGAGATATGGTATAGACTAATAGTATAAATAAAGATAAAGAAATAAAAGAAAGGAAGTAAAAAATGATTGATTTCAAATTTTGCGAAATATGTTCAAACACTGTTCCAACTGTAGAGGTTGAAGGTGAAACCGCTTGCGTAAATTGCTACGAAGCGTATGGCGAGATAAACTAAATAGTTTATTTTTCCACGGCGTGTCGCTTGACACCTGCCGTATTTTTTGCCGGGCACACTTTGATCAAGAAAAAGCATTTAAGAAGAAGGTTAAGAACACCTACAAACTCTCCTACAAAATGTCAGACCCCTGTGCTAAGATAAACCTATAACCAGAAAAGGATAATAATGAATTGTGGATTTTGTAAGTTTGCTAAGGCAACTGAGGCTGTATTGCTAATAGACGACACAGTGAACGCCCTGTGCCCAAAGTGTGCCTTTAGCGTTGAAGAATTTACTGTGAATGTGGGGTGTTTGTGAGACACTACTTCAGTAACTTTCTAGATGATGACTGTATTCGCTGTGAGGAATGCGGAAGCAATTCCTATACCGCTCCAGTCGTGTGCCCTGGTAAAATGTAGCAGGTCGTATTCCAGAAATGGAATGCCGCCCGGGCGCCTTGTTGCCATAATAAAACGTTTAAGAACTAACCACTACGATCCTTGGATCTTTTTTTGTAACAAAATGATAACGTTGCGGCGTGTCGCTTGCATAATGTCTGCCACCTGTGATAGGTTATACATATAACGCAAAGGATGACTAATGACAAAAATGTATCGCAAGACCACCTGCAACGGCTGTGGATTTACTCAGACAGCTACCTTGTCTTACTACCTTGACGCTAAGGCGTGGAGGACTAGCCACACCCTAGCCGTTCACAACGAGCTATGGGATAAGAAAAACGATTTGGCTAGGGGAGAGTTCTTAGACTTTCTTCTTGCTGGCAGAGTTGCCTAAAATGTCTGACCCCTATGTTAAGATAAGCTTACAAACAGAAAAGGATAAATGAATGCCATACAACGCCAAAGGTTATGACCTCGCAGAAACCAGCTTGAAATTGCTAAAAGAGGAGTTCGGTCTAGCTCATTCTTACGCTAAAATGACTGGCTATCTTATTGCCAACGTTTCAGAATCAGACGCTGAAAGAATACTTGAAATAGTAAAGCAGTCAATTTCAGAGAGGGCTGAGTAAATGTCTGACCCAAAAGAAATAGAGTTTGACGAATTCCTAGACGAGCTTTTTCCACCTTATCAAATTGGAGGTTTTACATTCTATGCCTCACAGGTGCTAAAGACTCTTGACCCAATAGCCTACAGGATTTCCTTTTCAGAATACGAGAGCGATAATGACTAAGCAGATGACTACAGAAGAACTCGAACAACTTATTTTCAAAATAGACTTGATGTTGTCAGATAATCCTGATAGACTATTTGTAACGAAAGAAGGTAGCTGATGATTTTTTACAATGGTTTCAACTTGCTAGTAGACATAATCCTAGTATCTGCGGCAGTTCTTGTCACTCTTGGCTATGCTAAGCGTAAGTATTTCTCAACTAAGCGAGAAAGTTTTATTCCTCCTTTTTAGGGGGTAATGAAGGGGTGAGGTCCTGAAACGATCTAACCAAGCCACCCAACAAAGATAGCACCTAGAGAGTTATTATCCTTTCGCTCTGGGTGCTATTTTTTTCGCCCCCGGCCCCTTTTTATTCCTGGCAGAAAGTTTTTAAGAAGTCAATTAAGAACACCTCCAAAACCCCCTAGAAAAATGTCTTACCCCTGATGTATAGTGTAACTATGGAAGACGGAACTTACAGATACGAGAATGCAGCGTTCACACCTATCCAGGAAATTTTTGGGTATTGGGTTGCTAAAGAAGAGATAGCCCGTGACGAAATAGAAGAGGGTATGACTATTGGTGTTTGGACTGATAAAGACGGCAGACTTTGGATAGATAGAAGTTATCATCTGTCTGACTTGGTGCCCGCAATCGCTCTAGCCCAAGCTTGGAATCAGAAAGCAATCTATGACATTGCCAAGAATGAAGTAATAAATGTCTGACCCCTGTGCTATAGTTTTACTATGAGCAAATTAGGAAGATACAACGAGGCAAGGCGCAAGGTTGAAAGCCAAGCGTTATTTTACAACATACTGAAGAACCCTCACCTAGTGGCGCAAGTTGATAAGTATAAGGGTTCAAGGCAGTCTAACAACTATAAAGCTATCAAAGAAAGCAGGAGTGATGACTGAATACAAGAGGGTATTGGTTGAATGGAAAGATACTCCAGGAGAGGGTTTTCTAGCTACCGTCGCTATTGATGCCGAGTGGACTGAGGGTGAGGATGATGACGGTATCTTCTTTTATTTTAGTAATCAAAATGAGTTTGAACACGCTCTCGCAGGTGGCGATGAGTATGACTTTACCCTAGAGGAGATAAAATGAGAGAAGAATTTTGGGAAATGTCACTTCCAATGAGTGAAGTGAAAGAAATGGATCGAGAACAGCGCGATGCGTTGATGGCGGATCTTCAGAAACTTGATGATGCTTTTGATAGGGTGCTCTTGAAATATGACCTAGAGTTCTAGGTAAAATGTCTGACCCCTGATGTATGATTATTTTATAACCGAAAGGATACAAAATGGCAAAATACGATGTAGTAGTTCAACTAACAGGTCGTGATGGAAACGCTTTTGCGGTAATGGGAGCGGTGAAGTCTGCACTAAAAAAGTCTGGAGCAACCGCTTCAGAAATTAGCGAGTATCTTTCTGCCAGTATGTCGGGAGACTACGACAACCTTTTGAGGGTTGCTATGGAATACGTGGAGGTAAAATAATGGG
>Ga0208768_1000452_pt1 | contig 27521 bp, 31 predicted proteins | sample AntAceMetag02UK1_FD_184760 | JGI IMG/M metagenome (GOLD analysis project Ga0208768, IMG submission 184760) | Saline lake microbial communities from Ace Lake, Antarctica - Antarctic Ace Lake Metagenome 02UK1 (SPAdes) (version 2) | ecosystem: Environmental > Aquatic > Non-marine Saline and...
TGGGCGGCTGCCCCTTCCCCCCCCCCCCGCCCGCCAATCGGTTGCAGACGCCCCCGTTCGCCGGGTGCCGGGCCCTGCACCCAAGACTGCGCCTGCGGTGTAGCGGCCTGCGGTTGCGACGATGCCCCGCCCGGCACACAAAAAAAGGGCCGCCCGGAAGCGGCCCTCGAAGTCGGGGGGAATGCAAAAGGTCCGTCGCGGTCAGCGCCGAACCATGCCGGAGACGCCCACATCCCCGGCCTCGATCGCAGCCTTGAGCATATCAAGGCCACGGGCGAGCTCTTCGTAGGTCTCGCGGTAGCGTGTCAACTCGCGGACCTCGGTATCCTGCACGGTCGACTTCGACGGGTTGCCGAGATCGAGAAGCTTGGCGAGATAGCGTCCCCGGATACGCGCGGCGAGCTTCGCCACACCCTCGATCTCACCCGGGTTGACGTCCATCACGGTGTCGGCCACGACGCGGCGGGCCTCCTCGGCGGCGAACCGCTCCAGTTCGCGAACGTATTGCGCGGCGTTGACGCGGCCCTGCTGCGGAAGTCCTTCCTGAATCCACGACGCCTTGCCACCGCGATCGCGGGCGGCCGTCGGACGCGCCGCCGCCGCCTTGGACGACAGCACCGCCCTCGCCTGGGTCGGAACGCGCGTCGCACGGGTCGCAACCCCGGGGTCGGCCGCCTCGCGGACCGCCCTCAGTCGGGCCGGGGCACGCTCCTGGCGCTCGCCGGCGGCGTTGACGTTCGCCGGAGCCGCACGGGGTGACGGGACCTTCGCCGGCGCGGCGCGCTCTGACCCGGCCTCTGGGAACGGGTCCCAGTTCCCGAGCGTATCGATGGCGGCTTGGCCCTTCTTGAGCGCTGCGGCTAGCGACATTTGCGTCTCCCTGGTCCAGCCGGCGCGGCGGCCTATTCCGACGCGCCCGGTGCCGGGATGGTCAAAGCAATTGGCGTGCCATTCGTAGGGGCAACGTTGCACCGTCGCCCCCGGTTCCATCGTCTGCTAGGTTCCGAACGGCCGGAACCGCCCGGCGCCTGCTCGGGAGGAATCGATGGTCGCGGTCATCGAGGGGCTGCTGTCTAAGGATCAGGTCCAGTCCATAGCGAAGCGCCTGTTTGGCGCCCAGTTCGTCGACGGCACCCAGAGCGGCGGCCCGCTGGGGGAAAACATCAAGAAGAACTCTCAGGTGTCCCCGCAGAGTCCTGAATATCGGGAGTTGGCGCAGCAGGTGCTGGCCATCCTGCGCCAGAACGAGCAGGTCGCGGTCGCCGCGCTGCCGCGCCGCATCCTGTCGCCGATCTTCGCTTCCTACGTCGAAGAAAACCGGTACGGTGAGCACGTCGACGCCGCCCTGATGGGTCCGCACCCGGGGATGCGGACGGACCTGTCGATCACCATCTTCCTGAATGATCCGGCCGCGTACGAGGGAGGGGAACTGGTCCTGGTGACACCCTTCGGCGAGCAGATGTACAAGCGCGCCGCCGGTGACGCCGTGCTGTATCCGACGCACTACGTCCACCGGGTCAACCCGATCACCCGGGGCCGGCGTCTGGCTATCGTTACGTGGATGGAGAGCCTGGTGCGCGACCCGGCGCGTCGGGAAATCATCGGCGACCTCGCCGAGGTCATGGACGCGCTGGTAAGCGGCGGCGGAGAGGGACAGACCATCAAGCGGGTCGAAAAGGCGCGCCTTAACCTGCTTCGGATGTGGGCAGACACATGACAGTCCATGCCACCCGCAAACGGTGCCCTCAGACGCCTTGACCGCCGTCGCGGCTCCGCGCGAGCATTTGCGACCGTGACCGGTGAAGAACGGTCGACACCGAGGAAACGTGATGGCCATCGGCCGAGGCTCTACCCTGTTGAAGCGGCTGTCCCCGGCGCCGGGCCCGGCGCACGCGGAGATTCCGAACTTCTCCTACGCCACCCCGGAGCACACGCTGTTGAAGCGGCTGGTGATCCAGATGGTGGAGCGGTTCACCGGTCAGCCCAAGCTGAAGCGGCTGTACCTGGAGCACCGCCTCAACCCTGTACCGGACGAGGATTTCTGGAGCGCCGCGGTCCGCAAACTGCAGCTCGAGTTGGTCTACGACCGTGCTCGCTGGGAGGCGGTTCCGAAGGACGGGCCGCTGGTGATCGTCGCCAACCATCCATTCGGTGTGCTCGACGGCATCATCATCAGCTACATGACGTCGCGCATCCGGCCGCGTTTCAAGGTGTTGACCAACTCGGTGCTGTTCCGCGCCCCAGAGGTGCAGCCGTTCCTGCTCCCGATCGACTTCGCCGAAACCCGCGCCGCGCTCGCGACCAACCTGGAATCCCGTCGCCTGGCGCTGCGCGAACTGGCGGATGGCGGCGCCGTCGTGGTGTTCCCAGGCGGCACCGTCTCGACCGCGACGCCGCCGTTCGGCCATGCCTTCGACCCGGATTGGAAGCCGTTCACCTCCAAGCTGATCGCCCAGGCGCGGGCGGCGGTGGTGCCGGTGTATTTCGAAGGTCAAAATAGCCGGTTGTTCCAGATCGCCAGCAACATCAACCAGACCGCCCGGGAGTCCCTGCTGTTCAAGGAGATTGCCCGTCGCATCGGAAGCCGGGTGCCAATTCGCATCGGCGAGGTCCTGCCCTACGCCAGCTTGGAACGCTACAAGGATCGCAAGGAACTGATCGAGTACCTGCGCCGCGTCACCTACGAACTCGGCGGCCAAGACCCGACGAAGCGCATGAAAGTGAAGTAGCAGGCGATGATGCGGCAGGGCCCGCCGACGCTCGCCGTTAGGCCGGTCCGCGATCGTGGTCCAGACCGATCACGAAGCCGGCTCCAACCGGTACCCGAGCGCCCGCGCCACCGGTTCCGGCAGCGCCCCGCGCCGGCCGAGGGCGTCCACCTTCAGCAGCATGATCTGGGTGAAGGCATCGCGGATCTCTCCGGCCATCGCCATGTCGAGCGCCCGCTGGAAAGGCAGGCGTCGGACGTCCAGTACTTCCCCCTCGTCCGGCTCAGCGGCGCCGGCGGCCAGATCCCACGCCAGGAAGCCGAACCCGGCCTCGTCGGTGACGGCGTTCGAGAAGTCGAGCCGCAGGAACTCCAGCCAGCCGCGCGCGGTCAGCCCGGTTTCCTCGCGGAGTTCGCGGATCGCGGAGTCCAGGGGCGGCAACGCCGGATCGCCGCCGCCCTCCGGGAGTTCCCAGGAGTAGCGGTCGCTCGGAAACCGATGCTGTCCGACCAACCAGGTTGAACCGTCCTCGGCGATCGGAACCACACCGACGGCGATGCCCTTCATATGGCACACGCCGTACAGGCCGGGGCTGCCATCCGGGCGGACCACGTCATGCTCGGTCACCGCGATCCAGGGGTTGTCGTACACCCGCCGCGTGCTCCGCACGATCCAGGGTCCGCGCCGGTCCTGCTCCGCCATCCAAGATCTCCAACCGATTGACGGAGCGGACCCTATCGCGGCGGCCGAACGACCGGAAGAGCCGCCTTACTGGTCCTGGCGGATCGCCTCGAACTCGAGGATGACCTCGACCGCGTCGCCGACAATCTCACCGTCGAGCGCGTAGGTCATGCCGAACTCGGACCTCTTGACGGTTGTGCTGGCCGACACGCCGACCGCGTAGTGCTTGTCGCCGAACGGATAGCGGCCAGAGCCGATCAGGACCACGTCCAGGACCACCGGCCGGGTTTTCCCACGGATCGTAAGCTCGCCGTGGACCTTGCCGGCGCGGTCACCGGTCGGCGCGGCGCGGGTGCCGACGAAGGTGATCATCGGGTGCGCCTTGGCGTCCAGGAAGTCGCCGGACCGCAGATGCCCGTCGCGCGCCTCGTGGTTGGAGAACACACTGGCGGTATCGATCTCGACGCGGATGTCCTCGACCGTGCGGGCCTCCTCGTCGTACACGAAGGAGCCGGAAGCCTTCAGGAACTGCCCAAGCACGTCGGACAGACCGAGGTGGCGGGCCTTGAAGGCGATGGCGAAATGGTCGGCGTCGAGGGCGTAGCGCCGCGGTTCGGCCAGCGCGGGCTGCGCCGCCAAGGCAACCAGGACGACCCCCGCCACGGTGGCGCGGGCGAGAGCGAAACGGGCGACGGCAAGCATGACTGTTCCTCCTGTACGGCGGCCGGACGGGGCAGCGATGACCTCTGACATGGGGGCGACGGCGTTCTGGGTCGACCGTCCTCGCGCGGGCGTGTTGCGGACGGAGGCGCTGCCCGCCCTGGCGGCCGGCGAGGTGCGGGTCGAAACCCTCTACACCGGGATCAGTCGGGGGACCGAGACGCTGGTGTTCGCCGGCCGGGTGCCGGAGAGCCAGCGCGCCGTCATGCGCTGCCCATTCCAGGCCGGCGAGTTCCCCGGTCCGGTCAAGTACGGCTACTGCTCGATCGGCCGGGTCGCCGAAGGCCCGGTGGAGCTGGCGGGCCGAAGCGTGTTCTGCCTGTACCCTCACCAGGATCGCTACGTCGTGCCGGCGACCGCCGTCACCGCCCTGCCCGACTGCCTGCCGCCGGGCCGGGCGGTCCTGGCCGCCAACATGGAGACGGCGCTCAACGGCGTCTGGGACGCGGAAGTGCGGCCGGGAGACCGGGTCTGCGTGGTCGGCCTCGGCGTGGTAGGGCTGCTGGCCGCCTGGCTGTCGGCGCGCATCCCGGGGACCGAGGTGCTGGCGCTCGACACCGATGCCGCCAAGCGGGCGACGGCGACGGCGCTCGGGCTCGAATTCGCCACCGCCGCACCGGCCGGAGCCGAGTTCGACGTCGTCCTGCACGCCAGCGGCCACCCCGACGGCCTGGTGGCCGCGCTCGGCGTCGCGGCGTTCGAGGCGACCGTCGTGGAACTGAGCTGGTACGGCTCGACCCCGGTCACGCTGCCGCTCGGCGAGGCGTTCCATTCCCGACGCCTCACCATCCGGTCCAGCCAGGTCGGATCGGTGGCGACCGCCCAGCGCGGCCGCTGGACCCACGCGCGCCGACTCGCCAAGGCGCTCGACCTGCTGTGCGATCCGGTGCTCGACGCGCTGATCGACGGCGAAAGCCGGTTCGCCGATCTGCCGGCGACCATGGCGGCCCTTGCCGAGGGACGGTTCGCCGCCCTATGTCATCGCGTCCGCTTTCCCGCCGCCGAAGGATAGCCCGCGATGTTCAGCGTCACCGTTCGCGACCACGTGATGATCGCCCACTCCTTCCGCGGAGCGCTGTTCGGGCCCGCCCAAGGACTGCACGGCGCCACCTACGTGATCGACGTGACGTTCCGGGCCGGCGAACTCGACGCCAACGGCGTGGTGATCGACATCGGCGCCGCCCATCAGGCCCTGAAGGACACTCTCGCCCCCTGGGCCTACAAGAACCTGGACGAGTTGCCGGAGTTCGCCGGCGTCAACACAACCACCGAGTTCCTGGCCAAGGTGGTCTTCGACAAGCTTGCCGCCGCGGCCCGGTCCGGGGCGCTCGGGCGACCGGGAGTCGAACTCGACTCCATCGAGGTCGTCCTGAACGAATCCCACGTCGCCTCCGCCGGCTACGCCGCGGCGATCTGAGGCCATGGCGGCGGCTCCGGTCTACTTTCTGCTGCCGGGCGATCCGGACACCCCGACCGGGGGCTTCGTCTACGACCGCTGGGCAATTCGCCGTCTCGCCGAGGCCGGGCGCCTCGGTGGCGTGCTGAGGATCGACGGACCGTTTCCGGCGGCCGACGCCGGCGCCCACGCCGACACCGCGGCGGCGCTGAACGGCGTGCCGGACGGCGCCATCCTGGTGGTCGATGGTCTCGCCCACACCCCGCTGATCGCCACGATCCGGCGGCACGCCGGGCGCCTGCGCCTGGTCGTCCTGGTCCACCACCCGCTCGGCGACGAGACCGGCCTGGACGCCGACACGCGGGCGCGCTGGCTGCGCGACGAGACGGCGGCGCTGGCCCCTGCCCGCCGCATTATCACCACCAGCCGGACCACCGCCGGACGCCTCGCCGAACTCGGCCTGGATCCGGCGCGAATTAGGGTCGTGCCCCCGGGGGTCGACGAACCCCTCGACCTCGGGTTCCGGGCCGACCGCGCTCCCAACGCCCCACTCCGCCTGCTGACGGTCGCCACGCTGATCCCCCGCAAGGGCCAGGACCTGCTGGTCGAGGCGCTGGCGCGCCTGGCCGACCGCCCCTGGACCGCCGAACTGGTCGGCGACCCCCGGCACCCGGAGTTCGCGGCGTCGGTTGCCGACCGGATTGCCGGGCACGGGCTCCAGGGTCGCATCGCGCTGCACGGGGCGGTCCCGCACGACGGCATGGACCGCTTCTGGCGCGCCGCCGACCTGTTCGTGCTGCCGAGCCGGCATGAGGGCTGGGGAATTGCCTATGTGGAGGCGGTGCGCTGGGGTCTGCCGGTCATCGGCACGACCGCCGGCGCGATCCCCGAGGCGGTTCCGGCCGAGGCCGCGATCCTGGTGGCGCCGGACGACCTGGACAGCCTGACGTCGGCGGTGGCGAGGCTGCTCGACCGGCCGGATGAGCGCCGTCGGCTGTCGGATGGCGCGGTGCGCGCGGCGGCCGGCCTGCGACGATGGCATGACACCGCCCGCGAGTTTGCGGACGCCGTGACGGAGGAGCCGCTGTGAGCTTTTCGGTGGACTGGCTTGGTCTGCGCGCCGGGTTCGACACCGCCGCCCGCTCGCGCGACCTGGAGCGCCGGCTGGCCGCCTGGGCCGCGGATCGCGTCGCCGCGACCGGCAAACCGCTCGCCGTGGTCGATCTCGGCGCTGGCAGCGGCAACAACCGTCGGCATCTGACGCCGCGGCTCGGCGTCGAGCAGACCTGGACGCTGGTGGACGCCGACGCCACCCTGCTCGCCGCGGCACGGCAGGCGGATCCGACGGTGGCGGTGCGCGAGGTCGACCTCGCGCGCGACCTCGACACCGCCCTGCCGGACAACACCGATCTGGTGACAGCTTCGGCGCTGCTGGACCTGGTATCGAAGGCTTGGCTGGAGCGGTTGCTGACCCGGGTCGAGAGCTCCGGAGCGGCCCTGCTGACGGTCCTGACCTATGACGGTCGGACCGCCTGGCAGCCGGCCGACCCACTCGACGAGCGGGTGCTCGCCCTGGTCAACCGCCACCAGCGCACGGACAAGGGCTTCGGCCCGGCGCTCGGCCCCGACGCCGCCCCGGCGCTGGCCCGCCTTACCGGCGAGCGCGCGGTACAGGTCGCCAGCGACTGGGTGGTGGAGGCCGACGACAACGCCATGCGCGCCGCCCTGGTGCAGGGCTGGGCGGCCGCCGCCACGGCGATGGCCCCCGGCGAGGCGGCGGCCATCGAGGCCTGGCAACGCCGATCGACCGAGCGACCGGCACGCCTCGTGGTCGGCCACCTCGACCAGCTGGTCACGCCAGCGGCGTGAGATCGAACAGCGTGTCGTCGCCGAGCGCGTAGCGGCGGGCCTGGAAGCGGCGGGCGCGATCCATCGTCGCCACCTCCGGCAGCAGGATTCCGGGCCGACCGGAACCGAGCAGCGTCGGCGCCACCAGCAGGTGCAGACGGTCGGCGCCGCCGTCATCGAGAAACCTCGACACGGTCCGAGCACCGCCTTCCACCAGCACGACATCGAGCCCTCGCGCCGCCAACGCCGCGAGCACGGCGCGCGGCGACGTTTCACCGCTCGGCACCGCCAGGGCATCGGCGCCGGCGCGCGCCGGGCCGACCACCAGCGTCGGCGAGAGGCCGTCCCGAAACAGCTTGCGCTCGGCCGGCACGCGCCCCGACGGATCGATCAGCACGCGCACCGGGTTCGGACCCTCGACCCGCCGGGTGGTCAGCGACGGGTCGTCCTCGACCGCGGTGCCGGCGCCGATCACCACGGCGTCGACCAGCCCGCGCAGCCGGTGCAGATGGTCGAGCGCCACCGGGCCGTTGACGTAATGCGAGTGCCCGGTGACCGTGGCGATCCGGCCGTCGAGGGTCTGTCCGAGTTGGGCGACGGCGAGCCTGCCAAGCGCCGAACGCTCCACCAGGTCGAGGAGCGCCAAACCGGCCGGCGGCAGGTCGTCGCGGGCGCGCAACGCCGCCAGGACGGCCAGCACGGGCGCCGGCGGGGCAAGCCCCCGGCGCGCTTGCCGGGCGGCTGCCATGGCCGCGCGGATCGCCGTCCAGGCCTCGGTCACCCCGCGAGCCCCTCGAAGGCGTGCACCTCGGCGATCAACCCGGCCAGTCGGCCGGCCACACCGTCAAGCAGCCGGCGGCCGATCTCGGTGGTCGCCCGGGCGGCGTTGCCGGTCGCGCCCGCCGGGTTGAGATCCTCGGCCATCCAGCCGATGCCGGTGTCGCCCTCGACGCCAAGCACACGATGCCGCTCCGCCACCCCCTCGGCGGCGGAGCGGAAGTCGTCCAGCCGGTCGGCGCGCACCAGATCAGGGCGGATCGCCAACATCAGCGCGGTCTCGACCAGTCCGCCGTGCCAGCCGAAGCGGCGCTCGCGTTGGTCGACTTCCGGGTGGTCGACCAGCAGCGCGAAATACGTCGCGCGCACCACCGTCAGGCCGAGTTCGGCACGCAGCCGTAACGCCACGATGTCGACCGGCGCCGTCTGACCGCCATGACCGTTGAGCAGGACCAGCCGGCGGATACCAGCCCGCGCCACCGAGCGTCCAATGGCGGTCCACTGTGCGATCACGGTCTCGGCGTCGAGCGTCAGGGTGCCCGGAAAGCTCACGTGCTCGGGGCTCAGCCCGATCCGCTGGGTCGGCAGCCGCAGGGCGGTCACGCCCTCGGGCAGACGGTCGAGCGCCGCGTCGAGCACCCCGTCGGTCAGAATTGCGTCGGTCCCGAGCGGCAGGTGCGGGCCATGCTGCTCGACGGCGGCCAGCGGCAGCACGGCGACAGCCCCGCGGAACGCGCCGTCCGCGAAATCGGTGGTGGTCAGGTCTTCCCAGTTCCGCCAGGCCATGGGGCGACAGAACGCCGGCGGCGGACCGGCGTCAAGCCCGCCCCCGGCCGTCCTGGCATCAATTCTCGGGGCGCGCCGGCACGGCGTGTCCGAGCGTCATGGTCGGGGCAAGCGCCGCGGCCGGGCCCAGCACCGCCACCGGTGTCGGCGCCATCACGTCGGCCACCTCGACGGTCGGCTCCATCTCCTCGGGGACGGCGCACAGACCGATCCGCCGGAGCGCCGCGCCGATCCGAGCGCTGGAGGTCAGCACCGCGAACGGCACCGCCAGCAGCCACGCCGCCAGCAGCGGCGTCGCCCAGGGCAGCGCGCCCGGCGCCCACACCCAAAGCGCGCCACCGAACAGCACGCCGCACACCGTCTGCAGCCAGAGCCCGCGAACCGCCCGCCCCCACTCCACCGTGTGCAGGTCGCGCGCCTGGACGTTCCAGGCGACCCGTTTGCCGAACATCAACCCGAGAACGAACACGGTCTGCGCAACGGCGACGATCGGTGCGAGCAGCGCGCCGAACACCATCTCGACGACCGTGCCGGCGAGCACCCGCACGCCGCCGCCGTAACGCCGGCGCTTCTCGGCGGACAACATGATGTCGACGACTCCGAAGATCTTCGGCGCGAAGATGATGGTCATCATGGTGCCGAACAGGGCAAGGCCCTCGGCGGACGCCACCCGATCCCAGACCGCCGGAACGAAGGCGAACTGGGTGTCCGGGAACAGCGCGAACGCCACGGTCCGCATCAGTCCGGCCAACAGGAAGCCCATCCACAGCACCGGCGACACGTACATCAGGATCGCCAGCGCCAGCTGGATTCGGCCGAGCGGCCGCCAGACCTTCCAGTTGATCAGCCGGACATACTGCATGTTGCCCTGGCACCAGCGCAGGTCGCGCTTGATGAAGTCGGGCAGCGTCGGCGGGTTCTCCTCGTACGAGCCGCCCTCGATCGGCAGCACGCGCACCTCGTAGCCGGCTGCCCGCATCAGCGCCGCCTCGACCTGATCGTGGCTGAGGATCTCACCGCCGAGCGGCGGCTTGCCGGGCAGCCGCGGCAGGTGGCAGTGCCGGATGAACGGCGCCAGCCGCAGGATCGCGTTGTGACCCCAGTACGGTCCGCTGTCGCCCTGCCACCACGCGCTGCCGGTGGTGTAGGACCGCATGCCGTGGCGCATGCCGAACTGGAACATGCGGGCGAACGGGCTGGTCGCCGGCAGCCCGACCACCAGGGTCTGCAGGATGCCCAGCCGAGGGTTGTGCTGCATCAGCCGGACCAGCCGGGTGATCGCGTCGCCCGACATCAGGCTGTCGGCGTCCAGCACCAGCATGTGGTCGAATTTGTGGCCCCAGCGATCGCAGAACGATTCGAGGTTGCCGACTTTCTGCCGCACGTTGTCGAGGCGTCTGCGGTAGTGCAGGCGCTCCGGATGCGGGGAAGTCAGACGCCAGCTCTCGAACCGGCGCTCCTCCTCCTCGTAGATCTCCTGGACCCGGGTATCGGACAGCAGGAAGAACTCGAACGCGTGCGCTTGCCCGGTGCGCTCCAGCGAGGCCTCGATGGTGCGCAGGTGCTTGAACACCCGCTCGGGGTCCTCGTTGAACACCGGCATCACGATCGCCGTCCGGGTGGTGATCGCACCGCTGGTGTCGTCAAGTCCGCGCAGCGGCACGACCGCCTGCAGCCAGTCGCGCTTTAGGTAGATCAGGCCGACGCCGATCACCGCGTTCCAGAGGCCGATCACGACCCACGGCAGCGTGCCGCCGTAGAGCAGCAGGACCAGCACATCGAACACGTCGATGCCGTCGGCGGCGACCAAGCGGGTCATCCAGCCGAACAGGGCGAGGCAGGTGATGGACACGAGTGCGAAAAAGACGGCACGGCGGCGTACCATGACGCGCGCTTGTTCCGCTGCCGCGCGGCCGGTGACCGGCGCCGACAGATCGATGCTCGACATATCCTGACGTCCCCTCACGGCAAAACGGCCCGGATATCGGGCTACCCGACCGTGCGTGACTATGTGCACTGACTCCCGGTGTTTCCAGATGCGCGAAAATGGCATGACTGGATCGTGAAGCCATGCTTGCGAACCTCTTGACTGGTAGGTGCTTTCCGACGGCCGGCCCTCACGATCCCGTCAACAGGGTTGAAGCGAGTTGATTGGCCGCGGCGCCCGGGGATCCCTAAATTCCCGTTATGTTCAAGCGGTGAACGGAAGGTTCCGCCATGGCGACGAGCGCGCCCGCTCCCGGCGCCCACAGTCCGCGCGACCCCCGGCTCGACTTCTTCCGCGGCGTGGCAATGCTGATCATCTTTGTGGCGCACGTCCCGAACAACGCGTGGGCGGAGTTCATTCCAGCGCGGTTCGGGTGGTCGGACGCGACCGAGATGTTCGTGTTCTGCTCCGGCTTCGCCGCCGCGATCGCGTTCGGCGGGACGTTCGTGAAGGCCGGTTTCGGCTTCGGAACGCTCCGGATCGGCCATCGGGTCTGGCAGATCTACGTCGCCCACGTTGCGATGTTCTTCTTTATCCTCGCCACGTTGACCATCGGCACAAGCTGGCTCGGGGTCGACTACGTCGCCGCGCTGAACCTATCCTGGTTCATGGAGAACCCCGTCGATGGCGTGATGGGGCTGTTCTCGCTCGGCTACGTTCCGAACTACTTCGATATCCTGCCGATGTACATCGGCGCGTTGGCGCTGGTGCCTTTGGTGATGGCGCTGTCACGCGTTCATCCGTGGGCCGGCCTTGCCTTCTGCGCGGCGCTGTATGCTGGCAACGCGCTGTACGGCTGGGATCTGCCGGCCGAACCGTTCTCTGATCGCGAATGGTACTTCAACCCGTTCGCCTGGCAGCTGCTGTTCTTTACCGGCTTCGGGCTGTCGATGGGCTGGATCGCCGCTCCGGCGCCATCTCGGCCGCTGTTGTGGCTGGCGGGGGCGTTCGTCGTTTTGACGATCCCGGCCGCGCACTGGGACACGGCCCGGCATGTCGACGCTCTGCTGGCGCTGCGGGTGGCGATCTGGGATTGGCAGGACAAGACGGATTTCGGGCTGCTGCGCTACGCGCATTTCCTGGCACTGGCCTATTTTGCGGTCGCGCTGCTGAAGGGACGCGAGCATCTCCTGTTGGCCGACTGGGCCCGCCCAATCGTGACGGTCGGCCGGAACTCGCTGCCGATCTTCCTGCTCTCGATGGGACTGGCCCAGGTTGCCGGCATGGCGCTCGACGGCCTCGGCCGCAACCCGATGGCGGTAGCGGCCGTCAACCTCGCCGGCCTCGTCATTCTGGTCGTCTTCGCCTACTGGTGCACGCTGCTGAAGCGTCAGCCCTGGCGCCGCCGCGAGGCCGAGCACGCCGCCCGCGCGGTGGCCGAACGGAGCCGCGTCGCCGCATCGCATCCCAGCGCGGCCGGTTACCCGGTGGGCGCCGCCCCAGTGGGATGACCATCCGCCAGATACTCGCCGCGGCAGCCCTGCTAACGCTGGCCGAAGCAACCCCCGCGGTCGCCGGAACACTCGAGCAAACGTCGTTCTCGAGCCCGGCACTTGGCCGCGAGGTGCCGGCAGTCGTGTACGCACCGGACCACACGAACGGTCCGCTACCGGTGCTCTATCTTCTGCATGGCTACGGCGGCGGCGAACACGATTGGACCCACGCCGGGGTCGCCGCCGCCGCCGACGCGGTGCTGGCGGAGCCCGACGCGGTGCCGATGCTGATCGTCATGCCGGGTGTAGGCAATTCCTGGTACGTCGCGTCGGAACGTCACGGCGACTGGGACCGCGCGATCGCCCGCGACCTGACCGAGGCGGTCGATGCCCGCTACCCGACCGACTCACGCCGAGCCAGCCGCTTCGTCGCCGGATTGTCGATGGGCGGCTACGGGGCGCTGCGACTGGCAGTGCATCATCCGGGCCGGTTTCGGGGCGCCGCGGCGTTGAGCCCTGCGGTGTTCGAGGATGTCGCCGACCCAGCGGCGTTCCCGGAATTCCAGATCCGATTCTTCGCCGGCGCGTTCGGCGAGCCTTTCGATCCACCGACGTTCAACGCACGCAACGTTTTTGCGCCACTCGGCTCGCTCGGCGAACGTTCGAGCGGAGCGCCGACCGACTTCTACCTGATGACCGGCGATCACGACGCGCTCGGTCTCTGGCGGGGGACGCTGGACTTCTTCCGCGCCGCCCGCACCGCCGGCCACGCCGCCGAGTTGCGAGTCCATGACGGCGACCACGAGTGGCGGCTCTGGCGCGACGAGCTGGCACCGGTGCTGCGCTGGATCGGCGGCTTGATCCGTGCCGGCGCTCAATGAGTGGTGAACGCCGGCAGTTCGATCTCGTCGGCGTGGGCCAGGGACCAGTCGTCGCCGTACTCCTCGACCAACTCGTCCAGATCGCTGGTCAGCACCGCGGAAGCCGTGAAGTCGTCGGCGGCAACACCGTAGTCGTCAGAGAACTTCGGCAGGTAGCGCATCTTTCCCTCCTACTCAATCGGTTCCAGTAACTAAGCAAATCACGTGCCAGCGGCGCCCTAGCGGACGATCCGCCAACTGCCGTCCGGCTGCCGGCAGGCGGTGCCGTAAGCTTCCCGGGTACGCCCGCCGACCAGCGCCCGGGTGGTGTACTCGCGGCAGTAGGTGCCGGAGGCCTCATAGGTTCGGGTCGGAAGCATGGTGTACTGAACGCCGGCATCGGGGTTGCGCCAGACCACCGGCTGGCCGGTTCCGGCCACTTCGAGGGATCGCTGGGCGCAGGCCGCATCGGCGGCGTCGAGCGACGAGCCAACCTCGGTCCCGATCAGCACGCCGAGCAGCGCGCCGCCGGCGGTGGCCGCGAGCTTGCCGGTACCCTGGCCGAACTGCGCGCCGGCGACGGCACCGCCGGCTCCCCCGAGGATCTGCGCCAGCAGGGTCTTGTTGCCGGTAAGCAGCGAGCGATCGCAGGCGAACGATCGGCCCTCGCTCCGGATCACGGGGTGTGAATAGGACGGGCGGTCGTAGTGATCGTAGACCTGCGCCTCATGGGAGCGATGCTTGTCCTTGCGCTGCCCGTGCCTGTGGTCGTGCTTGGCGCGCCAGCCGTGCGCCGGCGCCCAGGGCGGCGGGTCGGCGTAGGCCGCCGCCACGGGGGCGGCGGCGATCATCACGGCCGCCGCGGCTACTGTCAGGCCGCGAGAGATGGAGCGCATGCACGACCTCCGTTCTTGTCGACTCTCATTCGGAAAACCCCTAGTCGGAAATTCGGTTCCTCTTCCCCTTGAACGGTCACGGCGCGTGTATCCGTCGACGCGTCGAAGCAAGCGCTGCTAGGCTGGAGGCCCGTCCGCGATGGCAGGAGCAGCCGTGCGCAGCACCACCGTCATCCACATCGTCGGCTGTCACGCTGAGGGCGAAGTCGGCGACGTTATCGTCGGGGGTGTTGCTCCGCCGCCGGGCGCCACCCTTTGGGAACAGTCACGGTTCGTCGCCCGCGACGGCCGGCTTCGCAACTTGGTCCTGAACGAGCCGCGCGGCGGCGTCTTCCGTCACGTCAACCTGCTGGTCCCCCCCAAGAATCCGCGCGCGGCCATGGGGTTCATCATCATGGAGCCCGCCGACACGCCGCCGATGTCGGGCTCGAACAGCCTGTGCGTGGCGACAGTGCTGCTGGAGACCGGCATCGTGCCGATCACCGGGCCGGTCACCCGTCTGGTGCTGGAGGCGCCCGGCGGCCTGGTGGAGGCGACGGCGACCTGCCGGGACGGCAAGGTGGAGCGCGTGCGGATCCGCAACATCCCATCCTTCGCCGACCGCCTGGACGCCACCCTGGAGGTGGCGGGGATCGGCACCCTTACGGTCGACACCGCGTTCGGCGGCGACAGCTTCGTGATCGTGCCCGCCGGCGATCTGGGCTTCGCGCTGACCCCGGACGAGGCGCGCGACATTGCCACGATGGGCACCCGCATCACCGCGGCGGCGACCGAGCAACTGCCCTTCGTGCACCCGGACCTGCCGGAGTGGACGCACTATTCGTTCTGCCAAGTGGCCGGGGTGGTGACCCCGCTCGGCGACGGGTTCACCGCGAAGAACGCCGTGGTCATACGGCCAGGCAAGATCGACCGGTCGCCGACCGGTACCGGCTGCTCAGCCCGCATGGCGGTCCTGCACGCCCGAGGCCGGCTCGCCGTCGGCCAGCCCTTCGTCGCCACCTCGCTGATCGACTCGCGCTTCGACGGCCGGATCGAGGCGGTCGAACAGCGCGCCGGAAAGACCTGGGTGACGCCGTCGGTCGAGGGGCGCGCCTGGATCACCGGCACCTCTCAACTGATGGTCGATGCAGACGACCCGTGGCCGCAGGGATACCGGCTGAGCGACACTTGGCCAGGCGGCTGATCGGCGGGAGCGGCGTTAGCGGTTCGTTCATCCGAATCACCGACACTTGGTTGGCATCCAGTCGGGGGACGAGAGCCCATGAGCAACCCAGGCCCTATCGACAGCATCACTCTCGAGCTGATCCGCTAGACCTACCTGGAGGCGCCGCAGGAGACACTCGACCGGGGCGGGTCCAAATTGAAAGCGCACATGGAAGGCACCGTCGCCGCCGCCATGTACGTGGCCGCCGCGGTGGGTATCGAGGACGAAGAGGCCAAGCGGCTGGTCGTCAGGTGGTGCGGAACGACGCTGAACTGGCTCTGTAGGCGCGTCGGGCGGGTGCCCCTTTGCTACCGCTTTGCCCAGGCTCGGGCCGCGCATAAATTATGCGCCATCGAGATCGAAGAGACAGGCCTTGTGCAGGCGGTTGCCGACCGACGCCGCCTTCTCGACGCCCGGGACCTCGCCGGACCGCGGGAACACAGCCACACGGTCGCCGTCGCGCCGGTTATCCCGCCACCGGATTTGCTGTGAAGCGCCCGTGGCCGGGACTAGTTTCGCGCTTGTGCCTGGCCGCCTTCCAGCCCGGCTCGGAGAAAGGAGTGCCAATTGCCGGAGCCGACGCCAAACTCTCCCTGCCAAGCCTGCGGCGCCTGCTGCGCCTATTCCCGGTGGTGGCCGCGCTTCACGGTCGAGGACGATGATGAGATCGCGCTGATCCCGGCCTACTTGCTCGACGAGACGGGAACCGGGATGCGGTGCGACGGCGACCGCTGCGTCGCTCTGGCAGGCGAGATCGGGGTAGCCACGGGCTGCACGATTTACGAAGAACGCCCCGCTGTCTGCCGGGAGTGCCAGCCGGGCGACGAGGAATGCCTGATGGCGCGCCGACGTCACGGGCTGCCGCCGCTGGAGATCCCCGCCGCCGCCTGACCCCGTTCAGACCGGGCCGCTGTACTCGCCCCGCGCCGGGTAGTTCTTGGCGATGGCGAAGTCGAGCGCCGACACCAGTTCGGAAAAATGCGGCCTTACGAACGGCATGGTCTGCACCGACCCGTAATAGAGCGTCTGCTCCGGCGTCACCATGAACAGTCCCGGTTCGGCGAACAGTGCCGGCTCCTCGATGCCGATGGACGTGGTCCCCCGCGAGGTCGAGATGTACAGCCCCCACGCGCGCGCCTTCGCCAGCGACAACCCGTATCCGAAGCGCAACGCCTTGGCGCCGATCCGGTCGGCCATCGCGCGGGTGCGCTCCTCGTCGTCGGTGCTGACCGCGATCGTACCGACCCCGCGCTCGGCGAATTCAGGCGTCCGCTTCTCAAGCTCGGTCAGATAGTTGGCGCAGATCGGGCAGTGCAGGCCGCGGTAGAAGCAGATCACCGTACCGCGTCCCGTGGTCTCCGCGGCGAGATCGAACCGCCCGTGCGACACGGTATCGAGGGTCAGATCCGGAGTCTTCTGGCGTGGCATCAGCATCGGCGTTCTCCTGGAAGTCGGAATCGTGATGGATTCGAGGGTATCGGATGATACGATCCGAAAAACCTCAATTAGCCGATCGAAACACTCCAATGTCTCGACACGATCGACTGTCCGCCCTGATGGCTCGGTTCGAGATGAGGGTCACCGAGGCGGCAGCCGGGACGGGCAACCTGAGAATACTGGGTAACGCCGCCACCGGGACCCCGACCCGCATGACTCTCAACCTGCGCGGTGCGCCCGGGCCGGGGACCGCGGGCGAGACCGCGTTGCTGGAGGCGACGGCGGGTTGGGGCGGCGACGCCAACCCGCTCGTTGCCGCCTTGCCCGCCGAGATCTTCCTGCCGGTCGACGATGAGATCGCACCGCTGATCCGATTCCTGCTCGCCGAGGCCCGGGGGGGCCGGTGCGGTTCCGCCGCGGTGCTGAGCCGGCTGGCCGAGGTGCTGATGATCCGCCTGCTGCGCGCCGAGATCGAGCGCGGAGCGACCGCCCCCGGCTTGGTGTCCGGACTATCGGACCCGAGGCTCAGCAGGGCGATTGTCGCGATCCACGATGCACCGGGACGGCCATGGTCGAACACCGATCTCGCGGCAGCCGCCGGCATGTCGCTCAGCCGGTTCACCGACGCCTTCAACAGCGGTGTGGGCGAGACCCCGCAAGCCTATCTCAGGCGATGGCGGATGACGCTCGCCCGCCAGGACCTCGACCGAGGTCATCGAGTGCAGGCCGTCGCCAGGCGTTACGGCTATTCAAGCTCGGAGGCGCTGGCTCGGGCGTTCCATCGCCAGCACGGGACCAACCCGCTGGCGGTGCGGCGGTCTCCCGTCTCCGATTCCACCGCCGTCGCTCCGGACCGCTCGGCCGCGGGTTGAGCGATGCCGCGGCGACGACCGCGCCCCCCGAAGGCCCGCGGCCGCGCAGCACCCTGGACCGGCGGCCGTCAACTCCTTTACGCTCTCCCTCTCACAACTCCTTAACAACGGAGGGGCTCATGACCTGGGGACGTTCGATCGCACGCCGCCTGATGGTGGCCGCGGCGGCAGTGCCGCTGATTGCGGGGCTGGCGACCGCGACGCCGGCAGCGGCGGAGACCACGCTGCGCGTGGTGATGCACTCCGACCTGAAGATCGTCGATCCGATCTGGACGACGGCGTACATAACCCGCAACCACGGCTACATGATCTACGACACGCTTTTCGCCATGGACGAAAAGCTGAACGTGACTCCGCAGATGATCGACAGCTGGAAGGTCAGCGACGACAAGCTGACCTACACCTTCACCCTGCGCGACGGCCTGATGTGGCACGACGGCAAGCCGGTGACGGCCGAGGACTGCATCGCCTCCATCAAGCGGTGGGGCGCCAAGGACTCGATGGGCCAGAAGCTGCTGTCCTTCGTGACCGAAATGAAGGCGGCCGACGACAAGACCTTCACCATGAAGCTCAAATCCCCGTACGGCTTGGTGCTGCTGTCGCTCGCCAAGCCGAGCTCGAACGTTCCGTTCATGATGCCGAAGCGGATCGCTGAAACGCCGCCGGGTGACCAGATCTCCGAATACGTCGGCTCCGGCCCGTTCATGTTCAAGCAGGACGAGTGGAAGCCAGGCGACAAGACCGTCTACCTCAAGTTCAAGGACTACAAGCCGCGCAGCGAGCCGGCGAGTTGGGCCGCCGGCGGCAAGGTCGCCAAGGTCGACCGGGTCGAGTGGATCTCGATGCCGGACCACCAGACCGCGGTGAACGCCCTGGTCGCGGGCGAGATCGACATCCAGGAGGCGCCGCCGCACGACCTGCTGCCGATCCTGCAGGGATCGTCGGACGTGCTGCTGCACAACAACAACCCGCTCGGAAACCAGTACATGTTCCGCATGAACTGGTTGCACCCGCCGTTCAACAACCAGAAGGTCCGGCAGGCCGCGATCGCGGCACTCGCCCAGGAGCCTTTCCTGCAGGCGGTCATTGGCAATCCCGAGTACTACAAGGTCTGCGCGGCGATGTTCGTCTGCGACACGCCGTTCGCCTTCACCGAAGGCGGCGACAAGCTGCTGAAATCCGACTTCGAGAAGTCGAAAGCGCTGCTCAAGGAGGCCGGCTACGACGGCACCCCCGTCACGCTGATGCACTCCACCGACCTGCAGGTCCTGACCAACCTCGCTCCAGTGGCGGCGGACCTGCTGCGCAAGGGTGGCTTCACCGTCGACGTGCAGTCGATGGACTGGCAGACCCTGGTATCGCGCCGCTCGAAGAAGGAGGCCCCGGCCGAGGGCGGCTGGAACGCCTTCCTGACATCGTGGGTGGCAGCCGATATCCTCAACCCGATCTCGGCGGCCGGCTACAACACCGACTGCGAGAAGTCCTGGTTCGGCTGGCCCTGTGACGAGCCGATGGAGAAGCTGCGCAACGACTTCGCCACCGAGACTGACGAGGCGAAGCAGAAGAATCTGGCCAAGCAGATCCAGGTTCGCGCCATGGAGATCGGCACCCACGCCCATGTCGGTCAGTGGTACCAGCCGACCGCCCTGCGCTCGGACAAGGTCGAAGGCATGCTGAACGGCCCGGCCCCGTTCTTCTGGAACATCACCAAGAAGGGCGGCTGAACAGCCGACACGCGGAGCATAGGGACACGACGAGCAATGGCAGACGTCCGGGGGGAACACCGCGTATGACCGCCTTCATCGCGCGACGCCTGCTGGCCACCATCCCGGTTCTGGTGATGGTGGCGCTCTTCGTGTTCCTGATGCTGCGGCTCACGCCGGGCGACCCCGCCTCGATCATCGCCGGCGACAACGCCAGCCCGGCGCAGATCGATGACATTCGCGAGCGCCTCGGCCTGAACGCCCCGCTGCCGACCCAGCTTTGGATCTGGAGCGGCAAACTGCTGCAGGGCGACCTCGGCGAATCTTTCTTCTTCAAGAAGAAGGTCACCGAGCTGATCCAGCAGCGGATCGAGCCGACTCTGGCACTCGCCACCGCCACCATGATCATCACCCTGGTGGTTGCGATCCCGCTCGGGGTCCTGGCGGCGTACCGGCAGGGCGGCTGGCTCGACCGGATCGTCATGGGCTTCTCGGTAGCTGGTTTTTCGGTCCCGGTATTCGTGCTCGGCTATCTGCTGATCTACGTGTTCGCGGTCGAGCTGAAGTGGTTCCCGGTGCAGGGTTACCGGTCGTTCACCGACGGCTTCTGGCCGTTCCTGCACCGCCTGATCCTGCCAAGCCTTACCCTGAGCGTGATCTACATCGCGCTGATCGCCCGGATCACCCGGGCCAGCGTCATCGACATCCTCGGCGAGGACTACATCCGCACCGCCAAGGCCAAGGGCCTGACCAACCGGACCGTGCTGATCCGCCACGCGCTGCGCAACGCGGCGGTGCCGATCGTGACCATCGTGGGCATCGGCGTGGCCCTGCTGATCGGCGGCGTGGTGGTCACGGAGAGCGTCTACAATATCCCCGGCCTTGGCCGCCTGACCGTCGACGCCGTGCTGGGACGCGACTTTCCGACGATCCAGGCGGTGATCCTGGTGTTCTCGTTCGTCTACGTCCTGATCAATCTGCTGATCGACCTGTCGTACACGCTGCTCGACCCCCGCATCCGGTACTGAGAGCGATGGCCACTCCCGACCTCGTCGATTCCGCCGCCCAAGCCGCCGCGTCGGCCCAGCGCCCGAGCCTGTTCCGCACCCTCGCCCGCAACCCGAGCGTGACGTTCGGCACGGTGGTGCTGCTGGCGATGGTCATCCTGGGTCTGCTGGCGCCCCTGCTCGGCACCATCGACCCGGCGGGGATCAACCCCGTCTGGCGCAACAAGCTGCCCGGCACCGAACGCACCCTCACCCTGCCATCCGGCGAGGAGGTGGCGTTCGTCCACCGCATGGGCACCGATTCCCTGGGGCGCGACCTCTACAGCCGGGTCGTCTACGGCGCCCGGGTATCGCTGCTGGTGGGGGTCTCGGTGGCGGTGATTTCCATTTCGATCGGCCTGGTCATCGGACTGTTCTCCGGCTACGTGCGCTGGCTGGACGGGATCGTCATGCGGGTGATGGACGGGCTGATGGCGATCCCCGGGATCCTGCTGGCGATCGGGCTGGTGTCGCTGTGGGGGGCCGGGCTGACCACCGTGATCATCGCGATCACCGTCCCGGAGATACCGCGTGTGGTGCGGCTGGTCCGCTCGATCGTGCTGTCGATCCGCGAGGAGCCCTATGTCGAGGCGGCGATCTCGGTCGGGACGCGGCTGGTGCCGATCCTGTACCGCCACGTGCTGCCGAACACCCTGGCCCCGCTGCTGGTCCAGGGCACCTATGTCTGCGCCTCGGCGATCCTGCTGGAGGCGCTGTTGAGCTTCCTCGGCATCGGCATTCCGCCGGAAACGCCGACCTGGGGCAACATCATGGCCGAGGGCCGGGTGCTGTTTCAGGTGTTCCCGCACAACATCCTGTTCCCGGGCGTGTTCCTGGCGCTGACCATCCTGGCGGTGAACCTGCTGGGCGACGGATTGCGCGACACGCTCGATCCTCGCATGGCGAAGCGTTTCTGAGGGGGATCGGGGTGGGAACTGCCGCGACGACGAGCCGCCCGATCCTGGAGATCGAGGGGCTCACCATCAAGCTGCCGAAGGGCGCGGATCGGGCGAACGCGATCGAAGATGTGTCGATTACCGTCGGGCGCGGCGAGATCGTCTGCCTGGTCGGTGAATCCGGCTCCGGCAAGTCGGTCAGCGCGTTCTCGGTGATGGGCCTGTTGCCGAGCCGAGACATGGCGCCGGTCGCCGGATCGATCCGGCTCGAAGGCGAGGAACTGATCGGAATCGACGAAGCCCGCCTGCGCGCCCTGCGCGGCGCCCGGATGTCGATGATCTTCCAGGAGCCGATGACGGCCCTGAACCCGACCATGACCTGCGGCGCCCAGATCGAGGAGGTCCTGACCACACACACCGACCATGGCCCGGAGGAGCGCCAGAAGCGAATCCTGACGATCCTGGATCAGGTCCAACTGCCGGACCCGCCGCGGATGGCGGCCTCGTACCCGCACCAGCTCTCGGGCGGCCAGCGCCAGCGCATCATGATAGCGATGGCGCTGGTGCTGGAGCCGGTGCTGCTGATCGCGGACGAGCCCACGACTGCCCTCGACGTCACGACCCAGGCGCAGATCCTTAAACTTATCAAAGAGATCCAGGCGACCCACGACACCGCCGTACTGTTCATCACCCACGACTTCGGGGTGGTCGCCGACATCGCCGACCGGGTCGCGGTGATGCAGTGGGGCAAGGTCGTCGAGCAGGGTGCCGCCGACACTATCCTACGCCGCCCGACCCATCCCTATACCCGCATGCTGATCGGAGCGGTACCGAGCTTCACGCCGCGGGCACGCCCGCGGGATTCGGCGGCACCGGTGGTGCTGGCCACCGAAGGGCTCTCCAAGACCTACGCCGGCGGCGGGTTCTTCCAGAAGGCCCGGCCGGTCCGCGCCGCGGAAGCCGTCACGGTCGAAATCCGCAAGGGCGAGACCCTAGGCATCGTCGGCGAATCCGGTTCCGGCAAGTCGACGGTGGCGCGCTGCATAGCCCGGCTGATCGACCCGAGCGAAGGCCACGTCTACGTTCACGGCGATGACATCGCCCACGCCTCGATGTCCCGGCTGCGCCTGCTGCGCCGACGGGTGCAGATCGTGTTCCAGGATCCCTACCGATCGCTGAACCCCCGGCGCTCGGTCGGAGCGTCGATCGTCGAAGGGCCGATGAACTACGGCACCAGCCGGGCTGACGCCGTGGCGCGGGCGCGCGAGCTGATGACCCTGGTCCGCCTCGATCCCGGCAGCCTTGACCGCTACCCGCACCAGTTCTCGGGCGGCCAGCGTCAGCGCATCTGCATCGCCCGCGCGCTGGCGATGGAGCCTGACCTGCTGATCGCCGACGAAGCGGTGTCGGCGCTCGACGTCTCGGTGCAGGCCCAGGTGCTGGAGTTGCTCGACGACATCCGCCAGCGCCTCGACCTCGCCATGCTGTTCATCACCCACGACCTGCGGGTCGCCGCCCAGGTCTGCGACACCGTCGCCGTCATGCACCAGGGCAAGGTGGTGGAGTACGGAACCGCAGCCGAAGTGTTCGGCGACCCGCAGCACGACTACACGCGGTCGCTGTTCGCCGCCGCCCCGGGGCGTGGCTTCGCGTTCGGTGGAGCGGCGGCGTGACCGCGGGTCATGCAAGGATCTCCGCATGATGGAACGCGCCAACGCCCCCCCCAGCGTTACGTTCCTGTCCGTGGACATAGTGCGGTCCAAGCAGTTGAAGACCGTCTATATCCAGCGCCAGCAGTCCTGGCTGCCGCTGTTCAGGGACCTGTTCGTCACGTTCCCCCTGATCCTGGTCGGCAAGGTGGCCTTTCGCTTCGACGATCAGCACACCATTCCGGAGTACCGCGTCTGGAAGACCCTCGGCGACGAGATCGTGTTCTCGACGCTCGAGCGCGACGGCAAGGCTCGCGCCCTGCTTCTCGCCGCCTTTCACGACGCGGTAAGGCAGTTCGACGAGCGCAACAAGACCATGGGCGGCTTTGGCGTGAAGGGCTGCGCCTGGAATGTGGTGCTCGACGGGTTGAACGAGACCATCGCCATCCCCGAAATGGCCGCGACCGACGGCGTCGGCTACGAGGACGTGATCGGCCCGGACGTCGATTTCGGCTTCGTGCTCTCCAAGCACGGGCGTGACGGCCGCACCATCGTCGACGCCGCGTTGGCGAGGTTGGTCGAGATGCACTCGGCTGACACGGCGTTGGGCGCCCTCGCCCACGAGCACCTCGAGACGCCGTTCAGGGCGGAGACCACCGCCCCCACGTTCTGGCTGGAACACAGGCCATAGGCCCCGAATGGCGGTCCCCCAGGCCGGCCCGGGCAACCGTCAGTTCCGCTTCCGGCCCGTTACCTCGATCTCCACCTTGATCCTCGGGTCGGCCATTCCGGCCGCGATCATGGTCGCGGCGGGTCGCGCCGGCCCGAAGCTGTCGCGCAGCACCGGCCAGCACGGTTCGAAATCGGCCGGATCGAGAAAGATGTAGCGGACGCGTACGATGTCCAGGAGGGAGAAACCAGCCTCCTCCATGGCGCCGCGAATGTTGGCGACGCATTGCCGGGCCTGCTCGACGACATCGTCGGATATCGTTTTGGCGCGATAGTCGAACCCCGTCGTGCCGGAAACGAAAATCCAGTCACCATCGACCACGGCGCGGGCATAGCCGATGTTTGCCTCAAAGACTGACCCTGACGAGACCCAGGTTCTCGTCATTCCCCACTCCTCGGTCCCGACGGTTACCGGCGGGTCGCCCGCCTGCGACCCGTCCCCCGCCACCCGTATATTGTGGCACAAGCCGCGCGCAGCCCGCTACGCCGAGGCGAACACCTCGCCGATCGCCGGCGGTTTGATGGCCGCTCCACGACCAGCCCCGAGCGGGTCGGCAGCGGGCAACCCGGACGCGGGATCGGCCGGGTGTCGATCGGTCGTCTCAGCCGGCGGTACCGGCAGGCGCACGGTTGCGACGGTCCCGCCACCACTTGGGCTTTGGAGTTCGAAGCGCCCGCCGTGCAACTCGACCAGCCTTCGGGTCAGCGAGAGTCCTACACCGACCCCTTCATGCCCGCGGGTCAAGGGGTCGTCGAGACGCACGAACGGCCGCACCGCGTCACCGATGCGTTCGGGCGGGATGCCCCGGCCGGTGTCGGCGATGGAGATTTCCATCCAGTAAGGCCCGTCGGTCCGGGCCGAGACGGTCACCCGCCCGCCCGGAAGGGCGTATCGGATCGCGTTGTCCAGCAGGCTGTCGATCATCTGGCGCATCCGCACGGGATCGCCATCGATCGGCGGCAGCGCGGCGGGGAGCCGCTCCTCGACAGCGACGCCCGCTCCGGCGGCGGACTCCGCACGCTGCGCGAGGCATTCGCGGACAAGCGCCAGCGGGTCCAGTCTGGTGGTTGACAGGACCAGCGTCCCGGCCTCGGCATCGGAGGCGTCGAGAATGTCGTCGATGGTCCGAAGCGCTCGGATGCCGCTTGAATGGATGTGAGAGGCGTACTGTTTGTATTGCGGGCTACCAAGGGAACCGAAGCGCTCGGACTGAAGAATATCGGAGAAGCCGATGACGGCGTTCATTGGCGTCCTGAGAATGTGACTTAGATGAGCCAGGGTCTTCCACTTGGTCAGGTCCGCGAACACCAATTCCTCACGGGCGGACGCAAGGCGTGCGCGCTCGACCTCGAGATCGTCCTTCAGATGCAGCAGTTCCTCGATCTGCCGCCCGAACGTCGCCGAAGCCGAGGTCAGGATGGCGGCGTACAGGAGCGTGCAGATCCCCATCGCGACATACATCGTCTCGGCCTGGTAGAAATACACGCCGGCAAGGGGAATCGTCGCTGACAGCATGTAGCCAAGATACGCCGACCGAAACCAGCAAAGGGTGGACAGCGCCCCCGCCGTCATCCCGGCTATCACGAACCCGGCGAAGGCCAGTTCCATGCCGCTGGCCGTTTCCATAAAAATCACGGGCAGGGCCGCCCAAGCGGCACCGTTCGCGGTGGCGCCCGCCGCGTGGACCCACAACTGCCCCGCGGGCGAAAACCCTTGCTTCTGAGCCAGCATTGTCACCGCGGTGCGGCCGACAACGATGGTCGAGAGCGCCGCGAACCATCCCACGAGCGGCATCGACGACGACGTGTCATGAACAGCAAACAGCGCCGCGAGTGCAACGGCGATGTTGACGTAGGTCGCACCCCTTCCCTGGCGGAGCCCCGCCAGTTGCCGCTCCCTAAGATAGTCCCTTGCGCCGGTGTCGATCGACATCTGCCGCCTCGCCCGATGATCGGGTACCTACCGGGAATCCGGTGCCCGGTTATTCATATGATTATACAATAAAAGATGAATAAATTGGATACGTTCGGCTGGCAGCTTACGGTGCCTTAATGGAGATAACCGCCGCGAGTTCGACTTCGTCGAGCCCGCGGGGACGTCATCCGTCGCCAGCGGACTTTCGCCGCCGTGCGGGATCCCCCGACCCGCGAACGTCCAATCTCCAACCGGATTGATATCGTTCACGAACCGAAGCATGTCGGCCATCGGGAAGATGCCTGGAGTCTGCGACGGCAACGTCGGCTTCCAGTTCTTGACCTTCGAGAGATACCAGTTGTGTTCGCGCCATGGACCAGACCGACGAACACCTCGGCGATGATGGGAGGTGCTGAGTGGTCGGTCAGCCAGGGTTCTTCGAACTCGAGGATCGTCTCGCCGGGTTGAGCAAGGCCGGCGACCCGTTGGAGCGTCTGGCCCGGGTGGTCGACTTCGAGATCTTCCGGGCGGATCTGGACCGGCTATTGGGCCGGTCGGAACGGGCGAAGGGCGGCCGGCCTCCGAGCGACGCGGTGCTGATGGTCAAGATCCTGGTGCTGCAGGCGCTGTACGGGATGTCTGACGAGCAGGCGGAATACCAGATCCAGGACCGGCTGACGTTCACGCGGTTCCTGGGGCTTGGGCTCGGCGACAAGGTGCCGGACTATTCGACGATCTTGCGGTTTTGCTGACGCTGCCCTTCGGGTCGCGAGGCGTTGGTGACGGCCGCGGCAATCGAGGCGCTGTTCGCCCGGTTCGACGCCGAGCTGAAGGATCGCGGCTACTTCGCGCTCGGCGGCCAGGTGATCGACGCCTCGATCGTGGAGGCGCCGAAGCAGCGCCTGAGCGACCCGGAGAAGGCGCGGATCAAGGCCGGTGATCCGGCCCGCGAGACAAGAGCCAGTCAACGTCGATCGGCGCTACCGGCTGATCCGGCGCTGGGCGGTGAGCCATGCGGGACTGTCAGGAATTTCGTGTGTGGCCGGGCATAGTGGGAAAGAAGGAGAAGTCCCAAGATATAGGCCGACTTGGTGCGCTGGTCCTGCGCTGCCCGCGGCCGCGTGCCGCGGCGCGCCCAGCGCCGGGTGATCTTGTTCTTCTGGCCGACCCGCGCCTCGTCCTGCCACCAGACCTCTATCGCGGTGCCGGGCGGGAAGCCGGCGCCGATCGCCGCGAGCGCCTCGGGGAACTTTTTCTAAAATCCTCGGCCGCGTACTCGTTCTGCGCATGGTGGCGTGGCCGCGCCGAAATCTTGGCGAAGCCCAACGCCCGCAGCTCCCGTCCGACGGTTGTCTCGTCGATCGAGATCGAGAACTCCTCGAAGATCCACAGCGCCAGATCCTTCAGCCGCCACCGCACCACCCCATCGACCGCCGGGATCGGCCCAAGCTCCACCCGCTCCGCCAGTGCCCGGCGTTGCGCCGCGTTCAGCTTCGGCGTCGCACCCGGCGCCCTGCGGTCGACCAGGCCCTGTGGCCCGCGCTCGTTGAAACGCAACACCCAGTCCCGCACGATCTGAAGCGTGACCCCGCCGAGTGCTGCCGCCTCGCCACGGCGACCACCGTCATAGATCACCGCCAGCGCCAGAAGCCCTCGGGTCTGGTTAGCGTCCGACGATTGTCGTGCCAGGTGACGAAGCGCAGCGGCGTCGAAATCAGCCCGGAGCCCAATCGGTGCAGCCATGGCAAACCCCCACATGTTTGCCACAGTGAATCACGAACCACTACATCTGGAAATCCCGTGAGTCCGCCTCAGCGCGGGCTGGTATCAGAGCCCCTTTTGCACGCCGATCTGGAGTGGGCCCCTCGGGCCGGACAATTCGAGTGGATTGATTTGACATAGCGAGTCGGGCTTTCGAAGGATGGAAGCCATGGCAAGACACCGATCCCACAGCGTCGCGTTCAAGCAGCAGGTCGCG
>Ga0208768_1000453_pt1 | contig 27446 bp, 23 predicted proteins | sample AntAceMetag02UK1_FD_184760 | JGI IMG/M metagenome (GOLD analysis project Ga0208768, IMG submission 184760) | Saline lake microbial communities from Ace Lake, Antarctica - Antarctic Ace Lake Metagenome 02UK1 (SPAdes) (version 2) | ecosystem: Environmental > Aquatic > Non-marine Saline and...
GCTTTGCAGCCATGCTGCTACTTGGGAGAGCATATGTTCTTTCTTGTCCATATAATATCTTTGTTGTTTTGGACAAAGCTACTGACTTAGTATATGCTAGGAAAGATGGGGTTGGTCGGGCGGTTACTTCGGAACTGCCATTCAGCGACGACCTTCCTAGTGAATTTGGCAAGCGTATGGACAAGGTGCATGATTATGTTTCTGAGAACTACCACCGTAGAATCTATTTTAAGGAAATGGCAGCTTTAACCACTATGTCCGAGCAGTCCTTCAGTCGGTTTTTCACCAAAATGATTGGGCGTTCTTTCTTTAGCTATTTGAATGAATATCGCATCAATATGGTCGTTCGAATGTTGTTGGATACCGATTACTCCGTAAGCCAGATCGGTTTTTCCTGCGGATATGATTCGCTGCCGTTCTTCCATAAACAGTTCCTAAAATTCAAGGGATGCACTCCCTTGGCCTATCAAAGGCGATTTAGGCTTTAATAATTATGGTGTTTGGTAAGTTTTTTAAAAATCTTGTACAATTAGCCAACTTCCAGTAGTTGTTACTAAGCCCTGGGATAGAGTAGCGTTCATCTTATTCGAAAGACCCTAAAGGTTTTAGTATTTAGTTTTGTAAACTTAAAAATACACATTAGGAATTATCTTTTTTTTAAAAGTTTCTTACCAAAGGCCGACATAAAAACTCCTGCTGTACCAACAATCATAGTCCCGTTATCTGACTGTAAATACACGCAATCTAAGGCAACTAATATGAATAGGCCGGCAAAATAGAGGTAATGATTATTTTTTTCATTCTCAGGTAGTAGAACCTAAATATGCTTCGCCAACCAATCGCCAACTTCGCTTGTTTTGTATGCTTTTGCACCATCAGCGAGATCTTCGGTTACGATACCTTCTGCCAAGGATTTATTTACCACACGTCTTATTTCTTCGGCCTCTTGGGCACAACCCATATCCTCAAAGAGCATGGCTGCGGATAAAACAGTCGCTAATGGATTCGCGATATCCTTGCCGGCCGCTTGCGGGTAGGAGCCATGTATCGGCTCGTAGAGCGATACTTTGTTTCCTACGGAAGAGGAAGGCATCAATCCCATGGAGCCCGAAATTACGGAAGCTTCATCCGTCAATATATCTCCAAATAAATTTGCTGTAATAATGACATCGTATCCTTTTGGCCATTGGATCAACCGCATCGCCACGGCATCAATAAATTCATAGGTAACTTCCACTTCTGGGTAGTCCTTCTCCATACGCTGCACCGTCTCGCGCCATAATCTTGAGGATTCCAAGACATTGGCCTTGTCTACACAACATAATTTTTTTGAACGTTTTAAGGCCATTTCAAAACCTTTTTTCGCTAAACGCTCTATCTCAAAACGTTGGTAAGTCATCGTGTCAAATGCCGTTTCCCCATTATCTTTTCTACCGCGTTCACCAAAGTAAATACCACCTGTCAGTTCCCTTAGAATGATAAGGTCGGTTCCTTCGATACGATCTCTTTTTAGGGGGGATTTATCAATAAGAGATGGGAACGTAAACGTTGGGCGTACATTGGCGAAAAGGCCTAATTTCTGTCTCATTTTCAACAATCCCTGTTCGGGCCGTACTTTGGCGGATGGGTCATTGTCAAACCGTGGATGTCCAATGGCACCAAAAAGTACGGCATCGGCATTGGCGCAAATTTCATGGGTTTCATCGGGATACGGATCGCCAACGGCATCAATGGCCGCCGCACCCGTCAAGGCAGGTTTCCAAGTAATGTCATGCTTGTACTTTTTCGCTATGGCATCGCATACCTTAACGGCTTGATCAATAACTTCCGGGCCAATTCCATCTCCGGCCAAAAGGGCTATGTTTAGTTTCATAATGTTTTAACTTTGCGAAAAAGCTTTGCGCTGTAAGCTGATCGCTTAAGCTTTAGGCTTTACGCATTTTTATTATTATTAATTAGTATTATATTTTATTTACGCGGGGCGACATGCGTTAAGTAAAACGCCGTATGCTAATCGCTTTAGGCTTTATTATTTGTTTCTATTTTACTTTTATTCTATTTAAAGTTCCCCCTTTGGGGACTAGGGGGCTTGGCTTCTTATATCATATTCAACATTTTCTCAGTCGCCTTTATCGCCGCTACGGTCTGGTCGGAATCCAGTCCCCTTGAGGTAAACTCTTTTCCGTTACGCTCCCAAGTAATTACGGTTTCACAAAGGGCATCGGAGTTACTACCTGGCGGGATGCGCACCGCGTAATCTACCAATTTAGGCAAGGCTATTTTTTTGGTGGCATACACTTTTTTTAAGGCATTCATAAACGCATCATACTGCCCGTCTCCTTGGGCATTCGCCTCAAAGGATTCGCCTTCAATTTCTACCAGAAGGGTAGTGGAGGGCATGAGTCCTTTTGCATGTGTCAATACATAGGACCTTACAAATACCTTTTGGTGGTGGGCATCGGAATCCAGCACATCCGAAATAATAAAGGGCAGGTCATCCTTGGTAACCCGTTCCTTTTTATCGCCTAGTTCAATGATACGTTGGGTCACTTTTTTGAGCTCGTCATCGTTTAGGGTAAGTCCCAACTCCTGTAAATTTTTCTGGATATTCGCCTTTCCGGACATTTTTCCAAGCGCATACTTGCGCTTTCGCCCAAAACGTTCGGGCATCAAATTACTAAAATATAGGTTCTTTTTGCTGTCCCCGTCTGCATGTATGCCAGCGGTCTGGGTAAATACATTATCGCCCACAATAGGTTTGTTCGCAGGCACCGTAAGACCTGTGAAGGCCGAAACCAATTTACTGACCTTAAAGAGCGATGTCTCGTCTACACTAATTTCCACTTCGGGCAGAAAGTCCTTTATGACGGCCACCGAGCTGGCCATTGGGGCATTTCCAGCACGTTCTCCCATGCCGTTCACGGTCAAATGTAAGCCATGACAGCCTGCTTTTACTGCTTCCATTACGTTGGCAACACCTAGATCATAATCATTATGTCCATGAAAATCAAAATGGTGTTTTGGGTAGCGTTCCGTAATTTGAGAAATAAAATCATAGGTCTCCCTGTGCGTTAAGATTCCCAAAGTATCGGGCAAGAGGATACGTTTTACGGGTTGTGCAGTTAAAAAGTCCAAGAACTGGAACACATATTCCTTGGAGTTGCGCATGCCGTTGCTCCAGTCCTCTAAATAGACATTTGTTATAATGCCCATTTTTTGGGCGGCTGCAAAGACCGCTGCTATTTCCGAGAAATGTTCCTCTGGTGTTTTTTTAAGCTGATGTTGTAAATGATTTAACGAGCCTTTTGTCAGCAGGTTTTGGGATTTGGCACCGGCTTTTTCCATCCATTGTAAGGAAACACCGCCATCAACGAAAGTAAGCACCTCTATTTTGTCCAAATAGTCCTTTTCTTTGGCCCACCCCGTAATCTGCTGCACAGCCTGCAATTCACCATCCGAAACCCGCGCCGAAGCTACTTCAATACGGTCCACTTTCAATTCTTCCAGCAGTAATTTTGCCAAGGTAAGTTTCTCGGAGGCGGAAAAGGATACGCCGGAGGTCTGCTCCCCATCCCTAAGGGTGGTATCCATTATTTCCAGATGTCGTTTTTTCATTTATGCAAACCCAAAATTTTGGGAGATTGGTTGTTGGTAATGGTTGTTTCTGTTAACCCTAAATATAATTTCGAGCAAGGTTGACAGTTGGGAAAGAGCTAAGTTTTGAGCCCTTCGACTGCATTTCGACTTGGCTCAATGACCACGCCCAGGATGACAGCTAATTTAAAAAGGCCTCGTTTTTGCGAATTCCTGAATGTCTTTTTTAATGTTCAATAGGTAATCGATATCATCGAAACCATTGGTCATGTTATTTTTTTTATAATCGTTGATGTCAAAGGATTCGCTCTCGTCCGCAGCAATAATGGTGATTTTTTGCGCGGGAAGATCTACTTTCAATTCGGTTTTCGGGTCTTTTTCTACGGCATCAAATATATTCTGTAGGAATTCTGCGCTTACCTGTACCGGTAGCACCCCAATATTCAAACAGTTTCCCCTAAAAATATCGGCAAAAAAGCTGGAGACTACCACGCGAAATCCGTAGTCGTAAACTGCCCATGCCGCGTGCTCACGGGAGGAGCCAGAACCAAAGTTATGGCCACCCACGAGTATCGTTCCGCTGTATTTGGAGTCGTTGAGTACAAAATCCGTCTTTGGTGTGTTATCTTGATTGTACCGCCAGTCGCGAAACAAGTTGTCGCCAAAACCTTCGCGTTCGGTCGCCTTAAGAAAGCGTGCGGGTATAATTTGATCGGTATCCACATTCTCAATAGAAAGTGGCACCGCTGTTGATGTAAGTGTTGTGAATTTATCGTAGGCCATTTTTTTGTTGCTTTAGGCTTAAAGCTATGATCTCTAAGCTTTTACTTTTTTTATTAAACTATGTAAACTTCGTTTTACTTCATTGATTTTTTTATCGAATTCTTCAAACTCTGATTGCTCAATGATATCTAAATCTTTCACTGAAATATTAAAGTACTCTAATTCCGATGCGGAAGCTTGGGATATAGTTAAGAATCCTTCAAATTCAGGTTGCGACTCCCGGCCATAGCCCTCCGCAATATTAGAAGGAATTGAGTAAGAGGCTCTGCGCATTTGTGAGGTAAGACCATAAATTTCTTCCTTAGGAAATTTTTTGGTGGTTTTGTAAATTTCCAATGTCAATTGATGCCCTAATTGCCAAACTCTATATTTTTTGAAATCCTTCATAATATTTTCTTATTTTAAAGCCAAAAGCGCATAACGCTAAACTAGCTCCCTCTCCATCAACTCCCTCGGGTCTGTAACCTTCCCAGTAACCGCAGCTGCAGCTGCAACTAAGGGACTAGCCAAAAGTGTTCTGGAACCAGGTCCTTGTCTTCCTTCAAAATTTCGGTTGGACGTACTTACGGCCAATTTTCCTGGAGGAACCTTATCGTCGTTCATGGCCAAGCAGGCGGAACAACCAGGTTCCCGCAGCTCAAATCCGGCTTCTTGGATAATAGCTAAAAGTCCTTCTTCTTTAATGGCTTTTTCAACTTGGTGAGAACCCGGAACCAACCAAGCGGTAACGTTATCCGCTTTCTTTCTTCCTTTCACAATGGAGGCAAAAGCCCTAAAGTCTTCAATTCTACCGTTGGTACAGCTTCCCAAGAATACAAAATCGATAGGTTTTCCGATCATGGAATCACCTTCACCGAATTTCATGTATTCCAAGGATTTTTTATAGGTCGATGCACCACCTTGCACCATATCCGATGTTGGAATATCTTTTGAAATTCCCATCCCCATCCCTGGATTGGTACCGTAGGTAATCATTGGCTCTATCAGTGAGCCGTCAAAAGTCAATTCCTTATCAAAAACGGCATCTGCATCAGTATTTAAGGTTTGCCAGTAATCCATGGCTTTGTCCCAATCAGCTCCTTTTGGCGTGAATTCGCGCCCTTTAATGTAATGGAAGGTAGTTTCATCGGGCGCGATCATGCCGCCTCTTGCCCCCATTTCTATACTTAGGTTGCAGACGGTCATACGGCCTTCCATGGTCATGCTCCTGAATACATCGCCGGCGTATTCCACAAAATATCCGGTAGCTCCGGAAGTGGTCAATTGGGAAATGATAAAAAGTGCCACATCTTTTGGTGTAACGCCAAATTGTAGTTCGCCTGTTATGTTAATGCGCATGCGCTTAGGCTTGGGCTGCATTATGCATTGCGTGGCCAATACCATCTCTACTTCAGACGTGCCAATACCAAAGGCAATAGCACCAAAGGCACCGTGGGTAGAGGTGTGCGAATCTCCGCAAACAATAGTTGCTCCTGGAACGGTAATACCGTATTCCGGACCTACCACGTGTACGATACCGTTTTTCTCATGGCCAAGTCCCCAATAGGAAATACCATGTTCATTGGCATTTTCTTCCAACATTTTCAACTGGTGTGCTGAGAGTGGGTCTGCAACGGGAAGGTGCTGATTAATGGTGGGGGTATTATGATCGGCCGTTGCAAAGGTTTTTTCTGGGTGAAGCACGCCGATGCCTCTGTTTTTTAAACCTAAAAAAGCAACGGGACTTGTTACTTCGTGCACCATGTGCCGGTCTATAAACAGGACATCGGGTCCTTTTTCGATTTGGTGGACTACATGCGAATCCCAAACTTTATCAAATAGTGTCTTTTTAGCACTCATATGTTTAATTCTAAGCTAACAAAGCTAATGAAAGTAGGTGTTCTTTAGAAATTAGGGTGATTAAAATTACGATGTTCAACTTAAATGTGAAATATGCTCCATATTTGGGATAGTGCACAATTATTTAAGTTTGAGTTTGCTCCGAAAACTCAAGTCAAAGCGGAAAACCTGGCTGCCGGAAAGGCAGGGAGTTAAAATGTTAAAAATTTTAGATGAGATAATTTCTTAAACAACTTTAAATCAAAATTTAAAAATTATCCTAAAAATAACTCTTTGCCAACCACAAACCAAAGCTCCTTTTCTGAGTGGGCTCAAGCTTTTTCCTTATACTATAATTTGAACGCACGTACACTGCCAAAAGCTCCCCCTCTTGTTTTAAGAGGGGAATGAATCCGCCTCTGGCGGAGAAAGGGGAGATGCCTTGGTCTGCGTGCAGGTTCCTTTGGCTTGGGTGTTTTTAGGAGGTTAGCGACTCTAATCCCTCGGTCACTTGCGCTCTATGTGCCTTATGGCAAACAGACTTAGTGCCACCTCCCTTTGAAAAAGGGAGGAGCTTTTTTCTTTTTTGCTATAATGTAAAGTTAGGTACACTTTCAAAAGCTCCCCTCTCGTTTTAAGTGGGGAATGAATTCAGCTTGCGGAAGAATGGGGAGATAACTTGGTCTGCGGATAAGCTGTTTTAGCTTGTCTATTTTTAGGCTGTCACTGGACAATAATTTTTGAGAGATGTGTTAATCCTTATTACGCAGTGTACTTATCAACTAATATAATTCCAAATATTTTTGTACTTTACCAATTGTGCATAACTGTGCCTAATGACAAGATTTTCCGGTTTTTCTAGGGACGGATCATCCTTTAAAAGTTGTAACGCATAATAACGCGCCGTTTTTAGGATTTGGTTGTCCTTCACAATATCTGCAATTTTTAAATTGAGAATACCACTTTGCTGCGTGCCCATCATGTCGCCTGGACCTCGCAGTTTTAAATCGACTTCCGCGATTTCAAATCCATCATTGGTGCGTACCATGGTTTCTAAACGGGTCTTGGATTCTGTGGAGAGTTTATGGCTCGTCATTAGAATACAGAAACTTTGGTCGGCACCGCGTCCTACCCGTCCGCGCAATTGGTGTAATTGCGATAGGCCAAAACGTTCTGCGCTTTCTATGATCATGACCGATGCGTTGGATACGTTCACGCCCACTTCAATAACCGTGGTAGCCACCATAATCTGGGTTTTTCCTTTTACAAAGCGTTCCATTTCAAAATCCTTGTCCGCCGGTTTCATTTGTCCGTGTACAATGGATATCTGAAATTCCGGTGGAGCAAATTCCCTGACAATACTTTCATAGCCGTCCATCAAATCCTTATAATCCAGTACTTCCGATTCTTGGATCAAGGGATAGACGACGTAGATTTGCCTTCCTTTTTTAATTTCGTCCCTGATGAATCGGAATACTTTGAGTCGGTTGGAATCAAAACGATGTACTGTTTTTATAGGTTTCCTACCTGGTGGAAGTTCATCAATGACCGAAATATCCAAGTCGCCATACAGGCTCATGGCCAAGGTTCGCGGAATAGGCGTGGCTGTCATTACCAAAACATGCGGCGGATATTCATTTTTGTGCCATAGTTTGGAGCGTTGCTCCACCCCAAAGCGGTGCTGTTCATCAATAATGGCGAGACCTAAATTTTTGAATTTTACCTTATCCTCTAAAAGTGCATGGGTGCCGATTAGGATTTTTAACTCCCCGTTTTCCAACTGCTCGTGAATGGGTTTTCTTGCCGATTTTTTAACCGAGCCTGTTAATAGTGAGCAGGTTACTCCGGTATCCTTTAACAATTCCGAGATGCCTTGGTAGTGTTGGTTGGCAAGGATTTCGGTCGGTGCCATCAAACAGGCTTGGAAACCGTTGTCTATGGCCAGTAACATGGTCATGACGGCCACAATGGTCTTTCCCGAGCCTACATCGCCCTGTAACAATCTATTCATTTGTGCATTGCTGCCCAGATCGGAACGTATTTCCTTGATGACACGTTTTTGCGCAGTCGTGAGTTCAAAAGGGAGTTTGTTGGCATAGAAGTCGTTGAACAGCTCGCCCACCTGATCAAACGGAAAACCCTTGATCTTTTGTTTGTGCAACATGTTTTTGGCAATGAGCTGCATCTGGAGGTAAAAAAGCTCCTCAAATTTTAATCGAAACTCCGCCTTGGCGAGCAACTCCTGACTTTTGGGAAAATGGATGCTAAAGAGCGACTCGCTTCTAGAAATCAATTTTAGCTCGTGTAAAAGACCATCCGATAAGGTCTCGGAAAACCGCCCCTTTGTTTCCGTGAACAGCTGCTGCATCAGTTTGCTGATGACGCGGTTCGTAATGCCTTTGTTGCTGAGTTTTTCGGTGGATGGATACACCGGCTGCATGTGTACTTTTAGGCCTTGCGCGTGTTCCGATAGGAGTTCCATCTCCGGATGCGGCATGGAAAAGGTATTGTTGAAGACATTACATTTTCCGAAAATGACATAGGGTGTATTCAGTTTTAAATTTTCCCGAATCCATTTTTGACCTCGGAACCAGACGAGCTCCATTTCTCCTGTATCGTCTTGAAAACGCGCCACCAAGCGCGTTCCCTTTTTCTGCTCCACGGTTTTAATATGCACAAGTTTGCCAATAATCTGCACATCGGCACTACTTTTTTGAAGTTGACCTATTTTATAGTATTGTGTCTTGTCTATATACCTGTTTGGAAATAGGTTCAACAGGTCTTGATACACGTGAATACCCAGCTCCGATTGCAGACTTTCTGCCCGATTGGGGCCAACACCTTTGAGATAGGCAATGGGAGTTTGAAGGAGATTGGGATTCATAAGTGCTAAAATACGAAAAGCCCCCTAGTCCCCAAAGGGGGAATATTATGTGGAATGTATCAATTGGGTTGGAATCATGGAAAGCCCTAACTTTGAAATGCATTGTATCGGATTATATATGATTGATAAGTATCTGCTGTTTTCCCTTTTTTTTACCGTCCTTGGTGTCGCCCAGCATCAGGATAAGGTTGATTTTATCCGTGCCAGTATTTTGGTGCAGCCGCTACCCTTGAAAAAACAAATTAAAGGCGACGTGAGCTACGAATTTGAGGTGCTTGCCAATGTGGATTCCGTCTTTTTGGATGCCCATAACATGGATTTTGAAAAGGTGTATTTGGATAATGCAGAAGTACCCTTTTCAAATGATGGAAAAACCATAACTATAAAAAAATCATTTAAAAAACGAAAGGCGCACCAGCTGCAATTGGAGTATGTAGCTACGCCCAAACAGACGGTCTATTTTGTGGGCAATTCGGCTCCGCTCAGTGACCAGATGGCGGTAGCTGAGCATAGTCGAAGCCAAATTTGGACCCAAGGCCAAGGAAAATATACCAGTCATTGGTTACCCAGTTTTGATGCCATGGAGGAAAAGGTGGAGTTCGATTTGAACATAAAGACACCTGCCGCATCTACGGTAATTGCTAACGGAAAATTGGTACGTCGCCAAAAAGAAAAAGATAGTTTGGCTATCTGGAAATTTGATATGAAGCAACCCATGAGTAGCTATCTTTTGGCTTTTGTAATAGGTAACTATAGCAAGCAGGAACTTGTTTCCAATAGCGGTATTCCCATAGAAAATTATTTTTATCCAAGGGATAGTTTACGGGTGGAACCTACCTACCGCTACACCAAGGAAATATTCGATTTTCTGGAAACCGAAATCGGTGTAGCCTATCCGTGGCAGAATTACAAGCAGGTTCCGGTGCATGATTTCCTATATGCCGGAATGGAAAATACGGGAGCTACGATTTTTTCGGACGGATTTATGATCGACTCTACCGCCTTTGTGGATAAGAATTATGTGAACGTGAATGCCCACGAATTAGCGCACCAATGGTTCGGGAATTTAGTGACAGAAAAGGACGGAAACCACCATTGGCTGCATGAGGGGTTTGCGACCTATTATGCCTATTTAGCAGAAAAGGAAATCTTTGGGGATGAACATTTTTATTGGAAATTATACGACAAGGCGCAGCAGCTTCAGGGCTTATCCGAAAGGGGAGAAGGGGAAGCCCTGTTAAACCCCAAAGCAAGCAGCCTTACTTTTTATGAAAAAGGCGCATGGGCCTTGGTAGCGCTACGGAATATGGTTGGGGACGATGCCTTTAGAAGAGGCATAATCAAGTATCTGAAAAAATACCAATATAAAAACGCAACGGTTGCACAATTTTTGCAGGAGATGGAGGAAGCCGGTAAGAAAGATTTATCAGCCTTTAGCACCAAGTGGCTAGAGGGTACCGAGTATCCCATGACGGAGGTAAAGTCGATGTTGAAAAGCAGGGAGCCTTCTTTAGCATTGTTATTTGAAATGGAGGGAAGAATTGAAGACGCCCAAAGTAAGGATATAGTTTATGAAAGTTATTGGGATGCCACTATTTCCGTTCATTTTAAAAAGCACCTGCTGCAAAACTTTCAGGGCAACCTATCCATTTCCCTTATTCAGAAAGCATTTGAAACGGACGCTATTACGATCAGGCAAGCGCTGGCGGCTTCGCCGTTGGATTTATCAAGTTCGGATACTTTAAATAAAGAAGTAAAACATAGTTTTGAGTCGCTTCTTGCGGATAGGAGTTATGTTACGCAGGAGTTGGCCTTGATAAAGCTATGGAGTACTTTTGAAAAGGATAGGAGTAATTACCTAGACCAATTGGAGGGTATTCAAGGCTTGCCCAATAAAAACGTTCGGTTGTTGTGGTTAACATTGGCCTTGGTAACACCGGACTATAGGATTGCGGATAAACCTGTATTTTTTAAGGAGCTAAGTTTTTATACTGGTTCAAGTTATAATCCCGAGCTTAGGCAAACGGCATTTCAATATCTAAACGATATAGGAGCGTTAAACGAGGAAGTTTTTAGGGAATTGATAAAAGCCACGAATCATCATTCTTGGCAATTTCGGAGCTTTGCAAGGCGCTTGTTGGATGAATTATGGAAAGATGAAGGGTTTAAAATACAATTACAAGAAATTGCCAAAGGACTAAAAGAGGATGATTTACGTTATCTTAACACAAAACTTAATTTAGAATGAGAGCCTTGGTCATATCCGGTGGTGGAAGCAAAGGAGCCTTTGCGGGAGGCGTTGCCGAATTTCTTATCCGTGAATCGGGTAAGAAATATGATATTTTCGTAGGCACTTCAACCGGTAGTTTATTAATATCACACCTGGCCTTAGGGAAATTGGACAAGATCAAGGAGATTTATTCCAACGTAAACCAAGACACCATTTTTAATAATTGTCCGTTTATTGTCAAAAAAAAGTATGGAGTAGATGAAATCGGCATTCACCATTGGAACGTTCTCAAAAACTTTATTGCCGGTAAACAGACCTTCGGGGAGAGTGAAAACCTACGAAAAATGGTTCGAAATAGCCTTACGGTGGCGGAATTCAACGAACTTAAGAACGGGGCAAATGATGTTGTGGTTACGGTATCCAATTTGTCCTTGAATCAAGTCGAATATAAATCCGTTAACGAATGTACCTACGATGAATTCTGTGATTGGATATGGATTTCTTCCAACTACGTACCCTTTATGAGTTTGGTGCGGGTAAACGGTTGTGAATACGCCGATGGTGGTCTGGGAAGTATAGTTCCGATTGAAGAAGCCATACGCCGTGGCGCCACCGAAGTTGATGTGGTGGTGCTGCATACCGAGGTGAACTACCTGAATAGAATGCCCTCCCGAAATCCGTTTGAACTGCTTACGACCATGATGAGCTTTATTTTAGACCGAATTGAAAGTCAGAATATACGAATAGGGAAGCTGGTGGCCAATCAGAAAGACGCCATCATCAATCTGTATTATACCCCTACCGTTTTGACTACCAATTCCTTGATTTTTGATAAGGTCAAAATGACCCTTTGGTGGAAACGCGGCTATTTGTATGCCAAGAACAAAAACGAGGAAACGAATCCTATTGCGCCCAATGATAACGAGTGAAATAGTCTGTAAACGGCAGAGGGTAGTTGGTAGACGTTAGGGGGTAGATGGTAGTGTTGGGTTTTGAGAAGATAGATTTGAGACTTTAGAAAAGTAAAAAGTGAGAAGTAATTAGTAAAGAGTGTTCCGTTAAAAGTGATCTATCGATAATAGGTATCTTGCGAGATGCGAAACCTGTTTTAAGTGGTGCCACTTCAAAAAACACAGCTCCATTTTAAAAGTCGATCTAATAATACAATCTAAAGTCAAGTAACTTACAGAGATTATAATGCTTTTGAAACATCATTTCCACGACTTCCTTAAAATCATCATTCTCTTGGTACAAACTAAAAAAAACTCTGTCAATAGTACTTGTGCTAGAAATTTCGCTACGATTAGATCCGTAACCAGAAATAGCTCGCGCGCTAGTAACATCTAAAAAATACTGTGATTCCTCATCAGTTAAATCCAAGATTTTTTTATTTGCAAAATGTATCACTTTCCCCTTCATTTTACCTTCAAAAAGTTCCGCTATCTCCTCAATGCTATAATAATAGTCATTAATCAGGATGTTATTCGGCTCTCCTGGAATAACGAGGTAGATAATCTCGTAATCCTTAAAGTTATGATCATCATACAACAAGGTATTTAAGCTCTCCTCCAATCCTTCAATGGTATCACAAGCTTTATAAATACTCGCAATATTTTGGTTTAAGGCAATATCCTCCAAGATTTTCATGACTTCGGTAGTGTTGTCACTATCTATATCTGGAATCGCTTCAAGACAGAAAATAAATTTTTCAATCTCCATAAAAGTCTGCTTTCAATTTATTTATTCTCGACAAATCTCATCTTTTGAACTGTGTTTAACAAACAAATTATTAAAACATTTAGAACATGGTATTGACTTTTGTTCTTTTCAAAAAATAAGTAAATAGCTTTATGGATTAATAAACGCTGTGCTCAAACATCCTTTTAATTACAGATGTAATTAAGCTCCATTTTTAAGATAGAAATGATATTTACAAAGTTCAGGCTTGCGCTTTAGGTTGTTTATAAGAAGGTATTAAAAAGTAAAGCGCAAAGGGGATTTCGAAAAGCGCTAGGCGCAAAGCGAACAGCTTTTTTTTACCCTCCTACGGTCCGGCTTTAATTTGTTTTTGTATTTGAATTTGATTCCCCCTTGGGGGGCTAGGGGGCTTTACCAAAGTTCCCCAATCTCCTTTTTAACATAGGATAGGGCCGTAGTAGATGGAGAAGTCTTTTCCATGGTTTCGGTAAGGATATCCTCCCGTAATTTATCGGCGGTTTCGGTTTGGCTCATGGCTGCTTTTCGTATCATCTGTATGGTTGCACTTTTTGCGGCTTTTATGATGTTCCAGCATTCATCCGTCATATAAATTTGCTGGGACAGGTTATGGTCAAACTCCGTTTCAATACTTTTAATGAGCAAATTTTCGTAATCGGATTTCTTATTGGATTGCGGTGCTACGCGTACAACAAGACTAGGAATTGCTATACGTTCCAAGAACAGGGCCATACGCTCGTAGGCTTGCATTCGGACCGGCAATAGATCTTTCTGGGAATCCTTATGTAAAAGAAAACGCCTGCGTCCTTCCTCGTTGTTGGTGTGTAATCTAAAAAAATAGAATGCTACGGCTCCGGTTACTATAGAAGGAAATGTATAGGCGAAAAGTTGTAAAATCTGATCTGATGTCATTTGTAATCTTTTAACGTAGTTAGTAGTTTATATCAGACAATAGAACGGCCAATTTCCTCAATTATTATAATGGTTTATCGATGAAATGCAGAAAGCGTGAAAGCAGTTGTAACGCAACTTAGTTTGAAAAGTTCTTACAGTTGCTTGTGGCGTAAGTGTCTTGGTTATCCTAAAAAAAAGGATTTAACTTGTCCACATCTTAAAAGATAGTTATTTGCCTTTTAAAGAAGTAAAATGAATTGTGAATGGCCAATTAAAACTAATTTCATTAGGTTTTACCTCTGAATACTGGCCTATCTATTTTTTTCTTTAAAAAGTATTGAAACAACAGTATATTTAAGGGAATTTTTAATATAGCATTATGATGAGGGTTTTGTCACTTCTTTTAGGTTTGGTATTTGTTTTTGGTTGTAAACAAGAGGTTAAGGAACAACCGGTTACGAATAATTTTGAGGGTTTCATGGAAAATTTTAATGTTTCGCATGTAGGAATTGAAACGGCTATCAGTCTAAGTGGTCCATTTTTTATGGCAGAACTGGCTCAAACAAGAAAAAAATTAGCTGAACTCTTACAGTTAGATACCACCGCACTTTCCTTTGAAGACCGAATAGATTGGCGTTTTGCCCAAAGTATTTTAAAAGGTAAGGAATTGAGACAGGCCAAACATCAATCCTGGAAAAAGGACCCAAGGGAATATATGCAGTTCAGGAGTCTTGGTAATATTATGGACAGGCCAGGTGCGGCGGATGAAAAAGTAGCGGAGTTAATGAAGCGTTTGGAAATACTCCCCGTACAATTGGAGAATGGCAAAAAGCAAATTGAATTCTATATCCCCAGATTTCAAGAGCTTTCCTTGTTCATGGCCCAGAATGCAGTGGATCTTTTCACTATTTCTTTACCGGAATTTGCAAAAACGACCAACAGGGAGGCAGAATTGACCACGTTGATACATAATGCGCAAAAGGCCTTGGAGGACTTTATCTTATACCTGAACAACGAACTTCCCAAGAAACCGGAAGCCGGATTTGAAATGGGAGAAGCTACCTATAATCAAATGCTCGAGCAAGAACTTTTACTGGATTATACTGCAGAAAGCCTTTGGCAATTCGGAATGGCCAAATTTGAGGCTACCCTCAGGGAATTGGAGGTTTTGGCAACCGAAATAGATTCAACGAAAAGTTGGCAGGAGTTGGCTCTGGAAATCAAAAATGACCATCCAAAACCACACGAAATGATTGCGGCCCACCAATTATGGGTGGACAGTTCCAAAGCGCATATTTTGAACCATAAACTCATTCCCGTTCCGTGGAAAGAGCAGGTACAAGTGGTTCCAAGGGCTGAATATTTAAGAAAAACATCTTACTATGGTAATTTTTCGCGAGCTAGGGGCAAGGATGGGGAAGGTGTGCTAACGGCACAATGGATGATAAATCCCTATGAGGACCGGTGGGATGAACAAACCAAACAGGAATATTTGGTGGAACACGATTGGGGCGTTATCATTGTTACCGCACCGCATGAATCCTATGGGGGACATCATGTTCAGGGTTTATATCAAATGCATAATCCAAGAAAGATTAGACGTGAGAACGGACTTTCCCTGTTTAGTGAAGGTTGGGGGCTGTATAACGAGCAACTCATGGCCGAAACCGGTTTTTTTCCCAATAAAAGAATCCATTTGCGGCAGTTACAATTGCGGCTCTGGCGCAATGCAAGGGTCATTTATGACGTAGGAATGCATACTGGCCGCATGACCTACGAGGAAGCCGTTGCCCTCATGACCGATAAAGTGGGTTTCTTAAGATGGGCCGCCCAACTTGAAATCGATTCCGCGGCAGAAAGTCCCGGTTATTTTATTGGCTATTACTTGGGTATGTCCGAAATCCTAAGAATAAGGGAACTTTATAAACAAAAAATGGGAGACAGGTTTACCTTAGGCGATTTTCATGAAAAACTTTTAAAAATAGGGAATATGCCCCCAAGTCTTGTGGAAGAGTCCCTGCTGTCCCAGTTAGATTAAGGTTTTTAATGATGACATGTTTCCAAGCATTGTTGTCCGGTAATGAATCCAAACGATACTAACCACTTCGGACGATGAGATACACTAGTTTAGATTAAAATTTTGAAATAATGAATAGCAGTGTTTTGCGAATTTCATATTAGCACAAACATGTTTTCTTTTCCATTTTTCGAATGAAGCAAGGAGTAAAGTTAAATTTATTAAAAACACAAGAACACCCTTTATACCATGCAGTACAAAGGGTGCTATTAATTTTTAGCCGGACATATTGGTGTTTGCTAATTAGTTCTTAGCATCATTCTTAGCCTGTGCATAGAATGCCTTATAATCTGGATGTACCCGTATTTGAATTCCTTCGCTAAATCCCCCATCCTTTGCTTGCAAGTTGATTCGGGAACCATCAACCGCATAAGACGCAATAAGTGCGTTTGAAACCATGGCTGCTTGGTTTAGGGCGAGGTTCAATTCGCCGGTGATGTTCATGCCGACCACCGTAATCCCTGCATTTGGATTAGCATTAATGATATTTGCGACCTTTTCTAGCCAAGCTTTGGATGGTTCCAACAACTTGGTACCCAAACCATCTGCAAAGAAAAAGTCCAGTTTTTCAGAAATGACCACCACACCCTCGTTCACTTGCACTTTTGCATTTTCGCCGAGGGTCCTTTTGGCATTGGTAAGAACTACCAGGGCCGTAGAATCTGCACTGGCAAAGCTACCAACGATTCCTTTTAGTTGCGCTTCCTTTCGCTGCAAGGTGGCGAGGGTCTTGTTTATATTTTCCGAATTTTGACTGGAAAGGGCAGCGAAGCTATTTAGATTTTTCATTAAGGTCGCGTTTGCATCCTGCAGCCCACTTACTTGGGTCTGTAGCTCCTCAGCCTTCAACATACCTATTCTTTCCCCCCGCTGGGCATCGGAAACGATTCGTTTTATGGAATCCAATTGATATTTTAATTCCTGATTTTGGGAAATAAGCTCACTTTTCTTTTGCCCTTGAAGGGATAAACATCCTAATGATAAAGCTGTGATAAGCAGAAAATTTTTAATCATAAATCGCATGGGTTAATTTATATAATTGTTGACTTTTTATATATTCAACGATCAACCTTTGGGTTTGGTATCCAAACGAGGTGTTCTATCGCTGTTCAAATAATCGATACTCATTTCTGTCAATGTACGCACCCCTAAAAGTAAATCGCTGTCATCTATCTTGAAGTCGGGTGTATGGTGGGGAAAAGACTCGGTATTGCCGGGCGTCATACCTCCTAAAAAGAAGAAAAAACCTGGCGCTTCACGTTGAAAATAGGAAAAGTCCTCTGCACCGGTAACGGCCTTTTGGGTATGTACATTTCCTTCTCCCGCAACTCGTTTTATTGTAGGTACCATTTGCTCTACGAGCTCTGGGTTGTTATAGGTAATGTCGGTTGCATCCTTAATTTCACAGGTAGCTTCGCCACCGTAGGCCTTGGCAATGGTAGTTACCATTTCTATCATTCGCTTGTTAAGTTTGTCCTTCATATCATAATCCAAGGTTCTAATGGTGCCGATCATTTCGGCATCTTCAGGGATAATATTGAAACGAACACCACTTCTAATTTTTCCAACGGTAATCACCGCCGCTTCGTTGGTAAGGTCGGTTTCCCTGCTAATTATGGTCTGCAGGCCATCAATAATTTTTGCGCTGATCAAAATAGGATCTACACCGGCCCAAGGTTGCGAGCCGTGGCTCTGCTTTCCTTTTACCTTAATCGTAAATTCTTGTGCCGCCGCCATAGTGCCGCCGGACTTATACCGAATGGTGCCTACGGGCGTTTGTGAATTTATATGCAGTCCAAAAATGGCATCCACCTTTGGGTTTTGCATAACACCTTCCTTTACCATGAGCAAAGCGCCACCTTCTTCTCCCGGTGGCGGACCTTCCTCGGCAGGTTGAAAAATGAACTTTACAGTTCCTTTTATCTTATCCTTGTTTTTGGACATCACCTCCGCCACACCCATTAAGATGGCGGTATGGGTGTCATGTCCGCAAGCATGCATAACGCCTACTTTTTCGCCCATAAATTCCGCTATTACGTTAGATTTAAAGGGAAGGTCGTTTCTTTCCGTAACTGGAAGCGCATCGATGTCGGCGCGTAGCGCTACAACTTTTCCTGGTTTATCACCTTTTAAGATCCCTACCACACCGGTATGTGCCACACCGGTCTGTACTTCTATTCCTAAGGATTTTAGATGTTTGGCAATCTTCTCGGCGGTTTTAAATTCACGGTTGCCCAATTCAGGATTTTGATGAATGTCCCTTCTCCATTCTATTACTTTATCTTCAATGGCCTTATAATCGCTATCCAAATTTGGTCCTTGGGCGTTTGCGGTAATCGCAAAAACCAGCAACGCTAAAAATCCTAGGTGCTTCATAATCATATCGGTTTAAAATTTTATCAATCTGTAATTATCGTCCTGTAATAGTATCAAAGCGGTCATTGCGGACAGCGAGATTTGAACACCGTCTATAAGATCTTCCTTGGGAAATCCTCTGGAAACCGAAGATTGTCCGCAGAAAATAACGTCTGCTCCGGCTTCCATCAATTCTTTTATTAATTTTTCATTAGGATTGTCCACCCCGAATTTTTCTTTGTAGGATTTGGAATTAGATAGATCTTTGGAGGCTTTGTTGTGCACCACTAGGGCAACCTTAAGATGATCCAAAGGAACACCGCTCTGGGCATGCATGTTCAAAAACCTGGCCGCGGTCTCTATACTCGCATTTACTTGGGAAACATCCTCAGGGGAATTCATGATGTCAAAAACAGCTTTATAGGTTTTTGTGACATCGGTCTTAAAATCGGGCTGGTCTATGTTCCAGACCTCCCCGTATGCTGTTATTATCGGCCCGCTTTCCTTATCTTGGGCAATACCTAAGAATGGTAGTGCTGTTATCAATAACAATAAAAGGATATTTTTCAATGTGGTGTTTGTCATTTCGCATAGTATAAAACGATAAATATATTCAAAATGGAAGGAATTACAGCGTTTTGTTTATAAATCTAAAAAACATCGTTTCTACTATCCCTAGATAATAGCTAAATTCACGCTCTAAAACGAAGATTAAATTGAGTACTTTTTTAGATGTATTGAACGATGCGCAGCGGGCGCCCGTACTTCATAAAGACGGGCCGCTAATGGTCATTGCCGGGGCAGGTTCCGGGAAGACGAGGGTGCTTACCTATAGGATCGCGTATTTAATGGAACAGAACGTGGATGCCTTTAATATTCTGGCGCTGACCTTTACCAACAAGGCCGCACGTGAAATGAAAAAGCGTATATCCGAGATGGTGGGCGTGTCGGAATCCAAGAATTTATGGATGGGTACGTTCCACTCCGTTTTTGCCAAACTCCTGCGCTATGATGGCGATAAATTGGGTTTTCCGAGCAATTTTACCATTTATGATACACAGGATTCGCAGCGGTTACTTTCTTCCATCATTAAGGAAATGGGACTGGACAAGGATATTTATAAGTATAAGCAGATTCAAAATCGGATATCGTCCTTTAAAAACAGTCTTATTACCGTAAAGGCCTATTTTAACAATTCAGAACTTATGGAGGCCGATGCCATGGCAAAACGGCCTAGGGTAGGGGATATCTATCAAAATTATGTAGATCGTTGTTTTAAGGCCGGTGCCATGGATTTTGATGATCTGCTGCTGCGTACCAATGAATTGCTGACCCGCTTCCCGAATGTGCTCATGAAATATCAGGACCGGTTCCGCTATATTCTGGTAGATGAGTACCAAGATACCAACCACTCCCAATATTTGATCGTAAAGGCTTTGGCGGATCGTTTTCAGAATATTTGTGTGGTGGGCGATGATGCCCAGAGCATCTATTCCTTTAGGGGTGCCAATATCAGTAATATCTTGAATTTTCAGCGCGATTATGACAATGTGGGGATGTACCGTTTGGAACAGAATTACCGCTCTACCAAGAATATTGTAAACGCCGCCAATTCCATTATTGCAAAGAACAAGGATCAATTGGAAAAAGTAGTCTGGACGGCCAATGATGATGGTGCCGCCATTAAGATACACCGCAGTATTACCGATGCCGAGGAAGGTAGGTTCGTGGCACAATCCATTTGGGACAATAAGATGAACCTACAAATGCACAATGGTGAATTTGCCGTGCTGTACCGTACCAATTCCCAATCGCGCGCCATAGAGGACGGATTGCGAAAGAGGGATATTCCGTATCGGATCTACGGGGGACTTTCCTTTTATCAACGTAAAGAAATCAAAGATGTGCTGTCCTATCTGCGCCTGATTATCAACCCAAAGGACGAGGAGGCCTTAAAACGTGTCATTAACTTCCCAGCTAGGGGCATAGGGCAGAGTACGGTAGATAAATTGGTGGTGGCGGCCAATCATTACGGCCGTTCTATTTTTGAGGTCATGGAGCATATTTCCAAAATAGACCTTAAGATAAATAGCGGTACAAAACGAAAGTTGGAGGATTTTGTGACCATGATCAAGAGTTTTCAGATCATGAACGAAGGTGCTACTGCTTTTGAGGTTTCGGAACATGTAGCAAAGAAGACCGGGTTATTACTGGAGTTCAAAAAGGACGGTACACCGGAAGGTATTGCCAAAATGGAGAATATTGAGGGACTCTTGAACGGAATAAAGGATTTTGTGGAAGGCCAGGTCGAGGTGGTGGATGCCACTGGAAGTCTAAGTGAATTTATGGAGGACGTTGCCTTGGCCACAGATTTGGACAATGATACCGGCGATGATGATCGTGTGGCCTTAATGACCATACATTTGGCCAAAGGTCTTGAGTTTCCCTTTGTCTACGTTGTAGGTATGGAAGAAGATCTGTTTCCGTCCGGGATGAGCATGAATACCCGCAGCGAATTGGAGGAAGAACGACGTTTGTTCTATGTGGCTCTGACACGGGCCGAAAAACAAGCCTACTTGACCTATACCCAAAACCGCTACCGTTGGGGTAAATTGATTGATGCCGAACCTAGTCGGTTTTTGGAGGAAATCGATGAAAAATATGTTGAAAACCTGACACCGGTAGATGGTGGTTACCGGTATAAATCATTGATCGATGCCGATATTTTTGGAGAGGTCGATAAAAGTACGCTTCGCCAGAACAAACCTGTGAACGGAACACCACCACTTATAGGTCAGCCCAACTCCAATCAACTTAAAAAGCTCCGTAAGATACGGCCAGAATTGTCCCAACCTGTTGGTAACACCAATCAAATAGACCCTAAATTGGCAGAAGGATCCGTAATTAATCACAGCCGTTTTGGTAGGGGCCAAGTACTAAAAATCGAAGGTGTGGGTAATGATAGGAAAGCAGAGATTAAATTTGATCAAGGCGATGTGAAGAAACTTTTATTGCGTTTTGCAAAATTGGAGGTGGTTTCTTAGAAATAATTATGGTTATTTGTCCTGAAGATTTTACTTCAATGCACAAGTACCTATTTCCCTGTCGTCAAGAAAGGATAGCAAAAAATAATATCAGGAAATTTTTTGGAAGGTTTCCTTTGACTGGTGTTAACATCATCAACTAAGCAAGAAACTAAGTATGAAATGCTTAAATTTATCCATTCGAATTTTGGAATTTTTGAAAGTTAATGTGTCTTGAGAAAAAGGGCAATAAAAGTGTCCCTTAGTAGTTTTTCATAAAAATAGTGGAGTCCAGAAACCACTCAAAAAACGGGGAGAAACCGAAAAGCCAAACGAGTAGGAAACTTAAACTTTGATTTAATGAAAAAAACAGTTCTAAACTTCGTGTTTGTAATTGGTCTTTGTGTTTCAATGACCTCTTGTTATACCTACACGGCAACGGTAGGTAAAGGTGCACAAACTGGTATGGAGGTTAAAAAGCCAAACCATTATTTGATTTATGGTCTGGCTGCAGTAGGTCTTTCCGATGCCAAAGAAATGGCTGGTGGTGCCACAGATTATGATGTTACCATAACGCATACATTTGTAGACGGTCTTTTAGCTGCCATTACTTTTGGAATCTACACCCCAACCACTACTATTATAAAAAAGTAAGCTTAAGTAAAGGGCGAATACCTGACTTTAGTATTCGCCTTTTTTTTATCCCTAAAAGTATGATTAAGAAACTATTGCTCATCCTTGGTATTATTGCTTGCGTATTTGCTCTGGTTCCGTTACTGCAATATATTTTTGATTACGGGCGATTATCGGAATATGGCAGAGGTTTTATTTGGGGGAAAGCATTGTTGCTCATTATTGGAGCTGTACTTATTGCGGCAAGCCGATATAAGCGAAAATCAATAAAATAGCTTAATTCTATACTATTTTTTGGAAATAGCAGTCCTTCTTTGATTATTGGAAGTAATGCAATCCATTATCTAATATACTAGTTATACTTTCTAAGATAGCGCCCGAAATTTTCTTAAAATTTCAATTAAAATCTTGCAGTACGTCATGGAATTTTTGAAACTAAAGACCTTGTCGTATCTCTTTACGCGTTTTCGGATCGATATACCCAGATATATGCTCATATTTTTCATGAAAAGCCATAATCAAGATTTACGCCGTTCGAGGTTGCACCTAACACTTTAATCATTTTCTTTCCTATCAACCATTTTGACGGACAGGATACGGACATCTTTTACCGGCTTATCTGTACTATCGGTTTTAATGGCTGCGATACGATCCACGACATCCATTCCTTCGACCACCTCACCAAAAACCGTATAATTTTGATCTAGATGTGCCGCACCACCAAGAGTTTTATACACTTCTCTGTGTGCTGGTGGATAGGAGTAGCCCGCCGTGGCCGAGACTTCTATTTGAGTTAAGGAATCTAATTGCGCCTTTAAGCTAGCAAGTTCGTTTTCTATTTCCTTTACCACATTTTCCTTCTTATCGTTTGTGGAAATCTTAAGCGAATCCGACTGCTCAAGCAGTTTTGAGTACATCTCAAAATTAGCTTTGTGTTTTGGATCATTAATAATTTTATTGACTTAGGTACTTAATCAATACCAATAAAAGCAGTAAATTAGGGGAAACAAACGACATAAAGATGGAGCAAAGATACAAGAGCATGTCCCTTATGGATTTTCAGAGGAAATTCCCGGACACCGATAGCTGCCTTGCGGACTTGGCGGGCCGCAAGTGGGCGGACGGCTACAAATGTCCCAAATGCGGCCATTGCAAGAGTTGTGCGGGATCCTCCCCGTACTCCAGGCAGTGCACGCGCTGCCGTTATGTGGAGTCGCCCACCGCCGGGACTCTTTTCCACAAGGTAAAGTTCGACCTGCTCAAGGCCTTTTGGATCGTATATTTCGTGTCGACCAATAAAAAGGGCGTCTCCTCCACCGAGCTCGCCCGCAAGCTCGAACTCGGGCAGAAAACCTGTTGGGGGTTCAAGAGGAAGGTGATGAAGGCCATGAAGAGCTCGGGAAACTACCCCATTACCGGTACGGCGGAGGTGGACGAGACCGTCTTCGGCCAGCAGGAGGAAGGCGTGCGCGGAAGGCAGAACGCCGACAAGAAGCTCGTGGTGGTAGGGATCGAGAAAAAGGGCAAGGGCGTGAGCAGGCTCTACGCAAGGGTCATCCCCCATGCCGATGCGGCATGTCCGGGACGCTTCATGAAGGACCACATCGATCCCAAGGCCAAGGTCACCACCGACCAATGGACGGGATACGGGCCGTTGGCGAAGGATTTCGCGAACATGGTCCAGATCCCCGCGGGAAAGAAAGGGGGCAACTTCCCCGAGCTACACAGGGCAATTATGATGCTCAAGGCATGGCTAAGGGGCATGCACCACCATGTGGAACACCTACAGGACTATCTTGACGAATACTGCTACAGGTTCAACCGGAGCTTCATGAAGGAGGGCATATTCGACAACCTGATGTTGCGCATGGTCAAGGCACCGCCATGCTACTTAAAAAATGTTAGTGCTTAAATGCCTAAGTCAATAATTTTATTGTAGGCTAACCAATTATTGATGCGTTTTTCAGCTACAGCCAAGGTACTGTCCGTATACGTTTTTCCCTGGATAATAGTGAATTGAGTACCACTAGAAGCCTGACTCGGATTGGTGTCATCACCCATTCTTGCGGCATTTATGGCACCACGTTTGTGAAAAAGACTGGGATGTGGTTCGGCCGGTAGGGTATAGGGGTCTTCTGGAAGGGTCTTTGGTGTTGGTCGCGTTTCAGGGTCCCCGGTCTGTACTAGAAAGTTTTCTATGACCCGATGAAAGGAAATACTATCATAAAACCCCTGATTGACCAATTTTATGAAATTAGTGCGATGTTTTGGGGTTTCGTCCGATAAACGGAAGACAATTTCACCCATATCTGTTGTAAGGCAAACATCTTTGGAAAGGTCGCTCTTTAAGACCCCGGGCTCAATTTGGGCATTGCTCATAGAAAAAAATAGAAAAACGAAAACTAGGGAAAGGGCTATTTTCATGATCTGTTTGTATGTTTTCTAAGTTATATACTGATTTTCGCCAACGACATTTAATCCAATTGAATGATGCCCTATGTGGGTTTGTTATAGCTTGTAAGATAATTATTTAACGACAGCGATACAAGTTTCAGCTTTTCTTAGAACCCTGTCCACACCGCTATCACGCTTTCAATAATGTGCGGGTACAACGGGTTGGTTTTTTTGCTTGTATTGGCAGAGTTTCTCGGATAATTTGTTCTAAAGTAACTGCTATTATATTGGAAGTATAACCATTTTCTTAGTTCACTTAGAAACTTCGACCATGCTACATAGACTTAACCACACTTGTTCCCTAGTTCTGGGAAAGGCCTGTAAGCATAATAGTGCAACACTTCTTCCAAAGCCCTAACAAGCGCCCCGTTTATAGGTAATATACTATTTCCTAATTGGAAGTCTATTTGATTTAGCTGCATATAATACTCCGTAAATACCGGCACATACAATCCTTTGGTTATTGCTTCCGAAGCCGAATTATAGTTGTCGGATTGGCCTTCTTTAATAATTTTGCAAGTAGCCAATCTCAGCTTCCCATATTTGTCCGTATTGGCCGCAAATCCAAATAACCTACAAATCAGCCCCCTGTATTTATAATCGCTACAACTGCCTTTGCCTAAAAAGGATAAAGGTTTGTATATAAAGCAGATAGAGCTGTTGGCTTCTTTAATTTGGATGCGGGTGTTTTCCGCTTCCCCGTTTAAAAATAAGTGAAATGCCCAAGGCAAAAATTCTAAGGGGGAAGCTTCTATAGTTGGGTACGTACAACATTTTCCACAACCCGCAGCACAGCCAATGCCAGATACTTTTTGAAACTCAGCATTTTCTTTCTCTAATTGAGAAAAAAGGTCTTCTACCAGCGCTACTTTGTGGGCTATGGACATTATTTTTTGCCAAAGGTAGCGCTTATGAGCTAATTTAGGATGATTTCTTTTTGCATGAATTATTGATATACTTTTCTAAAAACCTTGATTTTAGTCCACTTTAGCTTTATGCCCGTGTGATCATATGTTACTAAAAAAAAGACACTTGTGGGTTTCATGTGAACCTATTCTTGTTGGGAATGCTATACACATATATGCCATAACAGCCCTTATAGTCTCCACTAGTGTTCAAATTCCAAACAAGGCAATTCTTTATATTTTCCTATAGTTTCGGCGTTTATCATTTTTACGCCGCTCATTCATTTATAATTTCAAATATATAGGTCGATTAGCTTTTAAACGGTAATGGTCTTCAGTAATTCCGAATTTTCCAATTCGGAGACTTTTATTTTTGTTTTGGCACTTTAGTCCGCATTACATATGACTTTTTACGGAGTTAGTAATTTTTTAGCTATCCTATTCGCCGAATATACTGCACCATCCATATATCCAGGAAATTCTGAAGCGGATTCAGAGCTGGAAATGAATAACCGATCGTCAAAAAAAGATTCGCCAAACATTGGGTTTCCATTATTTTGATGAGGGTAAAGAGCCGTATCAGAAGCTACAAAGGTATTTTCTTCCTCGCCCCACATACATTCCTTATAATCAATAAACGTTTCCGCTATCACCCCAAAAACATTTTTTATCTGGGTAATAACGTGCGCTCGCCTATCGGTATACGTAAGTTCTTTATAGGAAGGATGGATGAACCCACAAAGCGCGTATGTGGATCTTCTATGATCGCAATGGTCATAGAGTTCGGTAACAGGTCCTGTATTGCTGAACAAGGTTCCTGACAGATTTTCTTGTTGCCAAAATGGTTTTTTATAGGTTAAGGCAACCTTAATGGAGTCTTCCATCCATGTATGTGTTCGTGTAGCTACAGCTATTAAATTACTTGGTAAATGAGGTTCAAACAAGATTTTTTTGGACCATAATTTAGGAGGAATGGCCAAAACTACCCTATTGCCTTCAAAGATCTCTCCCGCAATTACCTGAACGGAATTGTTATTGAATTTAATTTCCGTTACAGATTTGTTTAGTAAGACATCGTTCTTGTCTAATTTTTGGTACACTGTGTTAATCAGACGGGATGTGCCACCAGATATTCTGTAACTGGGGGCTTGACTAGGAATTTGAATACGCTGTGAAGGTGAGGCAGGGGAAGGCTGAAAGAATGCGGTGCCCTCCATGTACTGTTCAAAATAAGGAATGCCTAATTCATCTAAAAGAGCTAGTAAATGTCTGTGTTGGCTATTAAACCAGGTTGCGCCCATTTCGACTGGCGTATTATCTTTACCATACACCGTATGTATTCTTCCGCCAATCCTATTTCTTGCCTCTAGAATTTTAAATGGTATGCCTTCTTTTTTTAACCGGTATGCCGTCAAAAGACCTGATAATCCTGCTCCAATTAGTATTGTCATGTTGTAAAAATAATAAAGCGAAGTGCAAGAAAGACAAAAGCTATAGGGTTAAATCGGAGAACACGGGCAATATGGCTCTTGGCTATGACGGTAACTTAAAGGTTTGGTGGGGTTTGAGCCAAACTATGTAAAAGCAGAAGAGGGAGGATTTATTTGTCGGAATCTAAGAAAGTTATGCTTAATAGTCTTTTGGGAACCTGCGGAGCAAAGCAGAAGTTGACACTTTTGGCTCTAGTTGAAAATGGTTTTTATCGGTGAAATATCCTATTTTCGGCATTTTGTTTTTGCCCGTCCCTCGTATATCGCCATTTCCCTTTTCCATTGATTTATGTGCCTCTGCTTGAAAAAAAAATGCTTGAGGATAATCATGGGAAAATTGCCAAATTGAGAACTAACTTTAGCAGTTCATAAAATGATTACTGGTTATCCTAGTATCGATTACATTTGGTTAGGTTTGACTAATGCTGCGAGGGCTCGTTTGGCGTATAATAATCGTTGCTTTGTAACCGCCCGACCAACCCCATCTTTCCTAGCATATACTAAGTCAGTAGCTTTGTCCAAAACAACAAAGATATTATATGGACAAGAAAGAACATATGCTCTCCCAAGTAGCAGCATGGCTGCAAAGC
>Ga0208768_1000468_pt1 | contig 27003 bp, 25 predicted proteins | sample AntAceMetag02UK1_FD_184760 | JGI IMG/M metagenome (GOLD analysis project Ga0208768, IMG submission 184760) | Saline lake microbial communities from Ace Lake, Antarctica - Antarctic Ace Lake Metagenome 02UK1 (SPAdes) (version 2) | ecosystem: Environmental > Aquatic > Non-marine Saline and...
TTCATTTTACAACATTCTAAGTGGCAGTGGCAGTAGGCAGTCACTGCTACTGCTACTAGGTAAAAGTTTTTAGAACCTAAAGGTAGATGCACTAAAGTGCATAGCTTAAACTATTTTTGAGACCAGTAAAACAAACGGCTCCCAATGCAGGGTGGTGCGATAATCTGGCTTTTGATGAATATTGTTAGGCACACCATAATCTGGCGAATAGAACTCCCTGACCTTTGAAAACCCGCCAATCGTGAAACCATCTACATTGGGTACGGGCTTTGGTTCCGCTGTTAGGCTAAGGGAGCCTTGACCGTAAATCGCGACAACGCCATTTGCTGCACGAGAACCAAAAATACCCGCTTTTGGCCCTTTTAATACATCGACAAAAATAAATTGATGGTCTCTCAAAATTTGAACAAAACTCAACTCTACTGGGGCACCGTCCAAGAGGTACAAAGGTTCGTTTAATCCAGCCAAACTTCGTGTACCACGAATTGAGGCATTTTGATTTGGATAAGATGCTATTATCTGTATGCCGGGTACTCTGCGCAAGAGGTCAAAAAACTTGAATTTTCTGTACCGGGCAACGAGTCCACAAATAATCGTGCATCTGGATTTCTATACAGGGTGGTTTTTTTAAGCTCATCGAGAGCTTCGGCAACAAGAGTCTGTCTTGTCTTTCTTTTTTCGGTCACCGTTACCTCCTCCAACTGCGTAACACCTCCTTCGAACTCAAAATCGACGACCCTTTGCTTTTCGGCCTTTTCAAGATAATCGGACACCTGCGGCTCTGTTATATCTTGTATTTTTTGATTGAGAGGCTTCGAAGGTTGGTCAACATGCATTACCGTGTCGGTGATAACGGCAAGGTCCTTCACTTTTTTATTCTTGACTTTGTCCAGCGCCATCGCATTGATGACACCGTTGATGCTATCCTCGAATACAAATGGGCCAAAACTGAACTTACCTTCTGCATCCGTGGTCCTGTTATCTTGATAGACTCCCTGGGGTAGACCTAAGACATTTAGTTTTAGGGCTGCTTTCAAAGGACGGTAGCTGTTATTGAACTCCGTGACTTTTCCTTGAATCATAATCCCTTCCTCTGGCGGATGGTCCAATAGTTTTTTGACTTGGTCGTCAAGTACATCTTTCCAAACAAATCTTCGCCAACCATGGGTCATCATGAGCAGGTCCAAGGAATATTTACGCCCAAAAGTATGGTCTTCGAAAAAGTAGGCCGCATCGCGCACGGTGGCACCCAGATCGGAGTTGAGCAGCAACCAGCTTTCGATGGTATCCAAACCTTTCCCGAAAGTGAGGTTGTCCGCGGTCGCAATAGTCATAGAAAGGTCTCCTTTTAGGGGCATGCCCAGTACATCCACCAGTTCTATGGTCGCAGATACCCGTTGCCTTTTTCCATAATTGTCGGAATCCGAGCTGAGCAAGAGCTTGGTTTTGGTTTCGTCCCGGTCAATGAAGACCAGCCGTTCGCAGACAGGTTCGTCAGTAGGGTCGAAGAGCGTGAACTCCGCCACGCCGTCTGGCAGGCCTTTGGTAAGGAACTTTACCCGGTAGGAATCTTCATATCTTTTGGTTTCTATGCGTTGTTTAAAGATTACCTTTCCCCTAAAATGGCCTAAAAGATAAGCTCCATCTAGACCGCTTGTGCTATTGGTAGCCAATAGAATGTCAAGATGTTCGCCCTTGTTCTTTACGCTTATGACATAGCCTTGTTCCAAGGGTTTCGGTAGGGGTATTTTTTCGTCGCTACCGGAAATTGTGGCGAAATAAGCCGTTCTTTTTTTTGGTTTGAGTTTGACGGCTCCCAGACCGAACTCGTGGCTCTTGAAAAAAGCAACGATTTTTTCCTTATCGTCTTCGATTTTTCCTTGCACTGCTATTCCTTGACCCGTTTTGTCGTTTACTTTGATACCTATAACACTTTCCAGACCTTCAATTAAATGACCGCCTTCGGGAAAAAATGTAATGTTGCCACTAGAATTTTCAGCTAGGTCGAGTTCCTCCAGAACTTGGACCGAAGCATTATCTTTTGTTGGATTCGGCATCGCACCTTGCGCCCAGATTGGTATTTTCTTTTCGAAGAATAGCGGTTGCTTTTCGTTGAGCATATAGCGCGTATAGGCGCGTAGGGTATAGGTGCCTTGTTCAAGTTTTTCGTCAAGAAAAATGTCGCCGTTTGCACCTAGGTGCTCAACATATATTTTTTTTCTTGCAACAAGACTATCTGCTTGGTTCAGAAGGTCTACATAAACTAACCGGCTTCTGTCGCTCTTGCGATGTGTAGTACCGTCGACCAAGTAGGTCTTGAACCATATCGTCTACCCCGGTTGCGCAGAAATCCTTGTCGATGTGCACATAGGCCCTTTCCAGACCTTGATGCGCTATATGTTGTTCTAAAGCGGACGCAGGGTCGAAATCGGAAACTTGTTGCTGTCCATTTACCATTAAAAGGGAAACGAGGGCTATAGTGAGGTGAACCCTCCGAAAAAAGGCATATATCGGTTTCATAACGATTAATTTTCGATTGAAGTACGTTTCATTGTTACCTCACTATTTTTAAATATAGTAAATTATTCTACTCGAACAAAACCGGCCGTCGGTTGGATTAGAACAACTTAGCGTTTCTAAGGAGCTTCCTAGACTGCCCTGATGCGCTGATAACGTTTTCCTGAAAGCAAGGCAAACAACGCAAGGAAGTTATATGAAATTCCTGAAATGAGGAATTTTGTAAATTGTAACACCCACGACTAAGAATTCTTTCTTTCATAAACGGGTTCAATTAAAAAGAAAACTTTTCTCCCTGAACCCCAAACTAACGTAAGACTAATTACGAGGTTCAGCATTCCTTTAAAAGAGAAAATAGGTCTCCAATCTAGTAGACTAGACGAAATTTTTACTTCCAAGTGGGACCGATTTTTAAACCACTCGGTTCGTATTTTTAAAAAAAGTCTGCTTTTCTTTAAGCTTTAGTGTACTTTATGGACAAAAGGCATCCCAAAAACGTAATTCAATATCCGCTGTGCGTATTTAAGTTCTTATAAAACAAACTAGGTGGTCTTTTTGGTTCTCTCTATCTAAATTAAGAAGGGTAAACACTAATCTTTAGATTTTAGTTATTTTCGCACTTCAATAAATAAAAAAAATGAAACATTCGATTGTTATTATAGCAGCACTCCTAATCGGTTTTACCAGTTTTGGCCAGAAGAAAAAAGACTTGATCAAAGAAGTAGCACAGTTAAAGGCAAAAGCGGCAGAAATGCAGGCGCAATTGAACGAAATAGCCAGAGCCAAAGAACTGAACCTACAGGACAGCCTACAAAACTTTAGCTATGCCTTTGGTACGAGTATAGGAAACAACCTAAAGACCGTAGGTTTTGATTCGCTATCGTACAATGCCTTTTCCTTGGCCTTAACAGATGCTTTAAAAGGCAAGGAAAAGATGCCGATACAAGAGGCACAAAAGCTCATACAGACTACTATTCAGGGAAAACAAGCTGAGATAGCTAAAGCACAAAGTGCGGAAGGCGAACGTTTCTTGGCAGAGAACGGAAAAAGACCTGAAGTCGTGACAACGGAAAGCGGACTACAATATGAAATTTTGAACAAAGGCGATGGCACCATACCAACGGCTTCCGACAAGGTAAAAGTGCATTATACCGGAACCCTCATCAACGGAAAGGTCTTTGACAGCTCCATTGAACGTGGCGAGCCTACTACTTTTGGAGTATCGCAAGTGATCCAAGGATGGACAGAAGCCTTGCTACTAATGCCGGTCGGTTCGAAATGGAAGGTTTTTATACCCCAAGACATAGCTTACGGACCTAGAGGTGCCGGCGGCGGTGAAATCCCCCCTTATGCCGCATTGATTTTTGAGATGGAATTGTTGGGGATTGAGGAATAAAAAGCCCCCTAGCCCCGAAGGGGGAATATATAAGATGTGAGATAGACCTTATGACAATAAAGAAATAGAAGGCGATTTGTTTAGTTATCGCAAACTATTGATTCTACTAAGAAAGGATAGTTGTTAAAGGATAAACAATAAGCTAAAGCATCTCCATTCGATATTCTTTGTACTTTTCTCACAAATTAAAAATACGTCAACTTTTACCATAATACTTTTAATTGTAATTTTTGTTTTGATAGCTTCTGGTCTATTTTTTCTTTGGAAGATATTTAAGCAGTTGGAACAAAGAAAAAATCGTTACCCGATGAGCGTTATTTCGAACTGAAACACAATATCAACCTTTTGAAAGGGGTTTCAGTAATTTTAATCTTCTTATTTGTATTTCTTGGCTTTACAACTTATCAAGATATTACTAAAATCGTTGAAAGTGATTTTGAAGAAAAATTCAGTGTTCAGGATGAAAAAATAAAGGCTTTAGATTCCGTTGAAACTAATTATGGGAAACTGGTTGAATCACTTAAATCAGAGGAAGGTAGATCTATTGAGAATTTGAATGATGTTAAAAGAGAGTTTGGTAAAATAAACCAAAAGGTTTCACAAACTCAAGATACATTAAGGGATACATCTCAAATTTATGTGGTGCAAGGGCTTAAGCATTATAACAAAAAACTTAATGAAAGCACTGTTTCATTCCATTTCAAAAATCTTATTACGACAAACGGAGAGAAGTTACCAAAACTCAGCAAACCTCCGATAATAAATGTCCAGGGAAAAGGCCCTAATTATTACATTGATGAGGCAACTACGGAATATGTCAAATTGCATGCTATGTTTTTATATGAGGGGCCTGATTTTGAAATATTAGATTTGTGGATAGTGACAATAAATTAATACCCCAACTTCTCCCTAACCCGCTCTAAAACCCCATCAGCAACTTTTCTGGCTTTTTCTGCACCTAGGGCCAAGGCTTCGTCTACTTCGTTCAAGTGGGTCATGTAGTACTCGAACTTTTCACGAGGTCTTTCAAATTTATTCTGGATGACTTCATAGAGCGCTTGCTTGGCATGCCCGTAGCCATAATTTCCGGCCAGGTAGTTGGCACTCATTTCTTCTATCTGTGGCTGTGTGGCCAGTATCTTGTAAAGCGCGAAAACATTGTCCGTACTAGGGTCTTTGGGGTCTTCCATGGGCGTACTGTCCGTTTGTATGCCCATGATCTGTTTGCGGAGTTGTTTATCGGTCTGGAAAAGATTTATAAGATTTCCCTTGCTCTTGCTCATTTTTGCACCATCGGTTCCCGGCACGTACATGGTGTCCTCTTGTACCTTTCCATCGGGCATTACAAACGTTTCGCCCAATTGGGCATGAAAACGGGAAGCCACGTCACGCGTCATTTCTATATGTTGCATCTGGTCTTTGCCTACGGGTACAATATTGGCATCGTACAAAAGAATATCAGCAGCCATTAACATGGGATAGCTAAAAAGTCCGGCATTCACATCTTCCAAACGGTCGGATTTATCCTTAAACGAATGTGCCAAAGTAAGGCGTTGGTAGGGAAAAAAGCAGCTGAGGTACCAGGACAGTTCCGTTACTTGGGGAACATCGCTTTGTCTGTAAAAAACAGTTTTCGATATATCCAGGCCAAAGGCCAACCATGTTGCAGCAGTAGCGTAGGTATTGTTTCGTAATTCGTCCCCGTTTTTTATCTGAGTGAGCGAGTGCATATCTGCAATAAACAGAAAGGATTCGTTTTTTGGGTGCTGCGCCATTTGTATAGCGGGGATGATAGCACCTAGGATGTTTCCTAAATGCGGGGTTCCTGTGCTTTGGATACCGGTTAAAATTCTAGCCATCTACTTTTTTTCTGAGAGGGCAAAGGTAAAACAAATAGAAAAATAAGAGCCGAAATCCCTATTTTTGATTCATGTTCAAAATGATTAAACGTATAGGTCATGCCGCGTATCGGGTCTGGTTTTATATTATGGTAGCGATACCTATTTTACTTTTCTTTCCTTTCTTGGTGTTATTTGCCTCTAAAGGGGCATGGTATCCCCAATTTTTTTGGCTTGCGCGTAATATCTGGGCAAAGCCGATTCTATATGGCATGGGATGCCCGCCAAGGGTTAGATACGAACAGCGTTTGGTGCGCCGTCAGAGCTATATGTTGGTGGCCAACCACACCAGTATGTTGGACATTATGCTCATGCTTTATGTGAGCAAGAACCCTTTTGTGTTTGTGGGAAAGAAGGAATTGGTCAACATTCCCTTGTTCGGGTTTTTTTACAAACGTGTCTGTATTTTGGTGGATAGGGAAGATACGCGCAGTAGGACCGGCGTTTACCGTAGAGCCCAAAAAAGACTGGACCAAGGCCTTAGTATTTGTATTTTTCCCGAAGGTGGCGTGCCTGATGAACATATCCTTTTGGATACATTTAAGGACGGTGCCTTTAAAATGGCCATAGCACATAAAATACCGGTGGTTCCCATGACCTTTTACGATAATAAAAAACGGTTTTCCTTTACCTTCTTTAGCGGCGGCCCGGGTATAAGTCGTGCAAAAGTGCATCCCTTTTTCGAAACAGGTATTCTTGCCCAAGAAGATACTTCTACTTTACGAGAGGAAGTTAGGGAGGTTATTTTGTCTGAATTAAGTAAGTAATAAAATCAACCTGAATCTATTTTAAATTTGTGTCCTATCCGAAAAGTTGCTTTTGTTGGGAATTGGCAAAAAGCCAAATTCTGACCAAGAGTAAATGACCTAAGCCAAAATTAGTAGCTTTTTATCTCTTTCACTTTTTCGCTGGAGTTCACTGGGTAGGCTCAATTTTAGAACTTAAAGCTAAGGCCACTATAAATCCCCAAGGTATAAGGGTTAAAAGTCCCATCGGTTTGTGAAAACGTATTTAGCTGGTACTTGAATACGGGTTCAAGGTTCAGTTGTATATTTCTAGAAAACTTATAGTTGACACCTAGGCCAAAGTTGGCGCTAAAATTAAGGTTGTTTACGTTATTGGCATCTCCCATTTCGGTGGTCAGGCTACCGGAGGTCAAGGCTACCGAGTTGTTCATAAGAAAAAGGGAGCTTACCCCGCCAATGACGTTCAAGCCAAATTTATTGTCTATTAAGGCATAGTTTAATTCTACCGGCACTTCCAAATATCCTAATTGTTGGGACATAATACCTGCTTTTTCCGCATTTGCAGCAAGAGCATCTATTGAATTTTCGGCTGACTGGTCAAGAGCACTTCCGCCTGGCTTGCTCGAGACCACCAAATTTCTTGAGGTAGGCCTATAGTCAATATTATCTATCTGTCCGTTAGTAGATGCTATTGGAGAGGCAGAAAATGAGATATCATTGGTATCATAGCCAAAGTCTACTCTATGAACTCCGGAACGTATTTTTAGTTTGGGACTGAGTTCATAGGCTACAGATAGCCCATAGCTCATGTTAATGGTGCCCGACTTGGAATTGGGGACAAAGATGGAGTGTACGGGGGAACCTTCGCCCATGGCACCAGAGTAAACAGGCGCCACACTAGGCCCAGCGGACCATTTATTGGTCGACTTTTCTACTATAGCTTCGTCCGCCCGGTTTTCTATTTCATCGAATATCGATTTTTTACCGGCCGAATTTAAGCTGTCTTTCTTTTGTTCTTCTTTATTGGCGGCAACCGCTCTATTCTTAGTGTCGAACGCTATTTTTTCAACAGAATCGCGACGTTCCGCAGATGGTAATGTCGTATTCTTATTTGGATTTGATTCCCCGGTTTGGGCAATTTTTGTATTCGATGTAACCCCAGAGGTATTGATGTCGTCATAGGCTTCGTTTTTGGTGCTGTCAATCTCCTTTATCGCCTTGTTATCTGTTTGGGCAACACCCTCGGCTGTTTTGTCCCAAAGCAGCCCTTTTATTATATTTTTTGGGGTATCGGCTGTTTTTATGGCATCGGAAGACTTGGTTTCTTTGTCTTCCGTAGTTGCTATTTGGGTTTCTTTTGTTTCCAAGATGCCCTCTGCCCTTTGGTCTGTGGCAATTTCCGTGCTGTTTTGGTCTAAAAGAGTATCTGTTTTGTCATCGGTTGCTACTTCAATGCTCTCTTCTTCAGCTTTGTTAAGCTGTAGTTCTTCTTTTGGGTTTTTGGAATTTTCTTCTGTATTCGAATTTTCCTGCTCTACATCTGTAATAATCTGCTCTGTAGTGTTTTCGGTAGTAAACGTGTTCACAAGCAGAAGCCCTATCAGCAATGCTGCGGCTATACCACCAAGGGACCACCAAAGCGGCGGTACTTTTTTCTTTTTCTTTTTGTCCAGCGAAGCTTCAATAGAAGCCCACACCCGATCGTCGGGGGCCTCTTTGAAATCCGAGAGCGTGTCCCGGAACAGTTCGTCTAATTTCTTCTTGCTCATTTTCTAAGACTTATATTTTTTATATCGATTCAAAATGAATCATAAACAGTTTCCAAACAATGTTACTATTGCGATTATGGTTTGAAACACCTTGGTTTCTATTCTTTCTTTTAAAAGTATTCGCGCCCTTGCCAGATTTGATTTTGAGGTGCCGGCCGATGTGCCCAACACTTTGCCGATTTCCTTATGGGTGTACCCATCCAATACATATAAATTAAAAGTGGTTCTATACTTGTTGGGGAGTTCTTGGATATAGCCCAATAGGGTCTGTACGCAAACATCGTTATGATCTATATCCACGATCACATCGTCCGCGATATTCTCGTGCGCAACGTTAAGGGGTTCATCGTTTCTATACTTCTGTAAGACCGTGTTTACGGTAACCCGTTTCATCCAACCTTCAAAAGAGCCTTTAGAGGTGTACTGTCCTATTTTATCGTAAATAGTCATGAAACTATCATGAAGACTGTCCTCCGCTTCTGCCTTGTTGCGGGAATATTTGAGACAAACACCATAAAGTACGGTCGAGTATTTATGGTATAGCACCGCTTGCGCCTTTCGATCGCCCTTTTTACAATGGTATATGAGCTCTTCTAGACTCACAGAAATGGTTGGGTTATATGATGTTTTAGTTTATTACGGGTACAACGACTTCTAAAAATTGGGGTTCACCGTCACTATCCTCTCCCTGATAAAAACGAAAGGTGTAGGGCTGGTCATAAATAACGACAAAATTGAAAAAAGCTTGTCCCTCAACAATTGCCGTGGTACATGCTTCGAGGTCTGTTCTGGTGGCACCGACAGCTACTACGTTCCTTACTGTGGTGTCCCCATCGGTTATATTAAAACGGTCAAAAAAGGTACAACCGTCCGGCAAGATATAATCAACCGTTATACGATAGGTCTCGTTCAGTTCAAAGGACTCCGGAAGATCCACCGAATCTATGCGTAATAACGTAAAATGAAAATTTGGGCTATCGTCATCCAAAGAACAACCCCCTAAAAACATTCCTATGAACAAAAGTAGGATAACAGACTTTTTAATCATCATAACACTTCATTTTAGTTGTAAGATGAAAATAGTGCGCAAAGGTTGCGTGGGGAATCAAAAAATTAGCAAATATTGGCTGTTTTTTAAGAATTGAGCGCTTTTATGGCCTCACGGATTTTACTTTCCAACTCGTCAAAAAGTTCAGGATTGTCCAATAACAGGGCTTTTACGGCATCTCTACCTTGACCCAATTTGGTATCCCCGTAACTGAACCAAGAGCCACTCTTTTTAATAATTTCATATTCAACACCAAGGTCAATAATCTCGCCTACTTTGGAGATGCCTTCGCCGTACATGATATCAAATTCGGTAGTGCGGAATGGTGCCGCCACCTTGTTTTTTACGATTTTAACCCGGGTCTTGTTTCCTTGTACGTTCCCGTCGGTATCCTTTATCTGGGTGGACCGTCTAATATCTATACGCACAGATGCGTAGAACTTTAGGGCGTTACCGCCCGTAGTAGTTTCAGGATTACCGAACATGACCCCTATTTTTTCCCGTAATTGGTTGATGAAGATTACGGTACAATTTGTTTTACTGATAGATCCCGTGAGTTTTCTAAGCGCTTGGGACATTAAACGTGCATGGAGGCCCATTTTAGAATCGCCCATTTCGCCCTCGATCTCACTTTTTGGCGTTAACGCGGCAACAGAATCGATTACTACAATATCAATAGCACCGGAACGTATCAGGTTATCGGCGATTTCCAATCCCTGTTCCCCGTTATCCGGTTGTGAAATGATAAGGTTATCGATATCCACGCCCAATTTTTGGGCATAAAATCGGTCAAAGGCATGTTCCGCATCAATAAAAGCGGCAATACCTCCATTTTTTTGAGCTTCGGCAATAGCATGTAAGGTCAAAGTTGTTTTACCGGAAGATTCCGGACCGTAAATTTCAACAACCCTTCCACGCGGATATCCGCCTACGCCCAAAGCAATATCAAGCCCTAAAGAACCTGAAGGAATGACCTCTACGTCTGCAACAACGCTATCTCCCATTTTCATGACAGCACCTTTTCCATAGGTCTTGTCCATTTTGTCCAAGGTTAATTTAAGGGCTTTTAATTTTGCTTCTTTTTCTGCACTCATAGTATATTATTTTTAAGTATTCTGAACACCACTCGGTAAGAGCGGTCGCGACTTTATTCAAACCTCTATTTTGAGACGTAAAATTCCCGTTTTTAGATCGAATGTCTGCTCGCAGCAAGAAAATTTTACGGAGTGCTAAATTAGCATTTCTTTTTTTGAAATTATTATAGTGGGATATTTTTGTTTGGAAGCAGAGCACTTCGTTGGACTTTCTCGCTTGCCAAGGCGGACTTTTTTAATCAACTCCAGACGTCAGCCTTAAAACCTTAGGTTTTTTTGAGTGTTAGTTTGAATTTTTTGAGTTTGAAATTCGTGTTTAGTATTGATTTTTATTCCCTGGTGAAATAAAAAACAATAAAATTTCATATTTCCACGCAACCCTTTGCTATAAGTTGCATCTAGTAAGTAATAGTTTTGGTACATACGACAAGTTCCGTTGTTTTTAGTGTCAACGGACATACGGTGGCTATCTCCTTTTTAGTGTCCTAAAAATAATGCTATGAAGAGGAAAAAATGGAATAGCCGATAAAGAGTCTTGGGAAACCAAGGCTCTTTTTTATATCCGCTACGATCATACAGACCCCACCTCCTTTTTCTTTTTCAATAAATAGTACCTTTGCATTTCAAAATTCTTTTAACTTAAAAATTGGTATAGCATGCAACTGTACAATACGTTAAGTGCAAAGGAGAGAGCGGCTTTGATCAAAGAAGCCGGAAAGGAACGGCTTACGATTTCCTTCTACTCCTATGCGCACCTTGGGAATCTTTCCGTATTCAGAAACCATTTGTTTATAAACTGGGATGCCCTAGACGTTTTGGGGCGTATTTATGTGGCCCAGGAAGGCATTAATGCGCAACTATCTGTTCCGGCGGAGAATTTTGATGCCTTTAAATCGCATTTGGATAGTATTTCTTTTTTGGAAGGGGTACGCCTAAACATCGCCATTGAGCAGGATAATATGTCCTTTTTAAAGTTGAAGGTAAAAGTGCGGCATAAAATCGTTGCAGACGGACTTAATGATGCCTCTTTTGATGTGACCAATAAAGGAATCCACGTAAACGCGATAGAATTCAACCGACTAATAGAAGACCCAGATACGGTTTTGGTGGACATGCGAAACCATTACGAAAGCGAAATAGGCCATTTTATAAACGCGATTACGCCAGATGTAGATACGTTCAGGGATTCCTTGGATATTATTGAAAAGGACCTAGCGGATCATAAGGAGGATAAAAAATTGGTCATGTACTGCACAGGAGGTATCCGATGCGAGAAAGCGAGTGCCTATTACAAACACAAAGGTTTTAAGCAAGTGTACCAGCTGGAAGGCGGAATCATAGAGTATGCTAGACAAGTAGAAAAACAGGAGTTAGAAAATAAATTTAAGGGTAAGAATTTTGTTTTTGACCACCGCCGTGGAGAGCGTATTTCCGACGATGTTATCGCCAGTTGCCACCAATGTGGCCAGCCGTGCGATGAGCATGTGAACTGCGCCAACGAGGCATGCCACTTATTGTTTATACAATGTGCGTCCTGTGCCAACAAAATGAACGATTGCTGTTCCGATGACTGCAAGGAAACCCACGAGCTCCCTTTTGAAGAGCAGAAAGCGTTGCGAAGGGGAAAAACGGAAAGCAATAAAATTTTTAAAAAGGGGCGTTCCGAGGTTTTAAAATTTAAGAAGTAAAAATTGCTTTGCGCCCTATGCTTTGCGCTTTATGTTCTGTAGCACAACTATGATTTTAAGCTATAACGTAAGCGTCAGCCACTTTTTTTGTCTCTTGATGAACTTCCTTCTGCCTCAACCTTAAACCATAAACTTTGAACCATAAACTTTGAACCTGAAACAACAGAAACCTGAAACAAATTGGGAATACTCTCTTCCTTAGCGAAATCAACTCACTTTAACTTGTGTTTGAATTTGATATTTGTATTTGAGTTTATTTTTACGATACCCGCTACAAACTGTCCAACTTTCACTTCACATCAAAAAAATAGTATCTTTACAGTTGAGATTTAATTATTTACGAACCTTAATCCAAAAAACGACATGTTTTTTGGAGTCAATATATAAAATATGGGGTGTAGCAGTTGTTCTACCAGTACGGATGGACAGCCAAAGGGATGCAAGAATAACGGTACTTGCGGTACGGATGGTTGCAATAAATTAACAGTTTTCGATTGGCTTTCAAATATGGCGCTTCCCAATGGGGAAAAGCCTTTTGATTTTGTGGAAGTCAGGTTTAAAAATAGCAGGAAGGAATTTTTTCAGAACACGGAAAACCTTTCCCTTTCTATTGGCGACATCGTTGCCACACAGGCGACAGCTGGTCATGACATTGGTATGGTGACCCTCACGGGCGAGCTGGTGCGTGTGCAGATGAAGCGTAAAAAGGAAGATTTCAAGGTAGCAGATTTTCCCAAGGTCTACCGAAAAGCTACTCAAAAAGATATCGATATCTGGCAGAAATGCAGGGACAGGGAAGATGAGATCAAGAAACGTGCCCGGGAAATCGCCATTATTCTAAAGCTTGAAATGAAGATTTCGGATGTGGAGTTCCAAGGCGATGGCTCCAAGGCCACTTTCTACTACACGGCAGAAGACCGCGTAGATTTTAGGCAGCTTATAAAGGATATGGCCAAGGCTTTTGGCATTCGTATAGAAATGCGTCAAATCGGTTACAGGCAGGAAGCGCAGCGTTTGGGCGGTATCGGCTCTTGTGGCCGGGAACTGTGTTGTTCCACATGGCTTACGGATTTTAGGTCGGTAAGTACTTCGGCGGCCCGGTACCAACAATTATCGCTAAACCCTCAAAAATTGGCAGGACAATGCGGAAAACTCAAATGTTGTCTGAACTATGAGTTGGATGTCTATTTAGATGCCTTAAAGGATTTTCCGTCCCAAGAAACCAAGCTTTCTACCGAAAAAGGACTGGCTTTTTGTCAAAAAACCGATATTTTTAAGGAACAGTTATGGTTCTCTTACAAAGATGAACCTGCCAATTGGCACGTGCTCTCCAAGGATCAGGTAAATGAAATTTTGGAGAAAAATAAAAACAAGGAAAAAGTTCCTAGCCTGGAAGCCTATGCCATAGAGAACGTTGTGGAAGTGAAAGTAGTTTTTGAAAATACCGTTGGCCAGGACAGTTTAACCCGTTTTGATAAACCTAAGGGGAATAACAGCCGTAACAGGAACAAAAAGAAGCGCAATCCCAATGGTAAGAACAATGCCGCCAATACCACCGGTACCAATAAGACCACCGGCGAAAATTCTGGTAAAGGCGATAGCGGTAGTAGAAACAACAACAGAAGAAAGAATAACAACAGAAAATGAAAGCCTAATAATGCGTAATCTAAGCTGCGTTTTTTTACTTTCTATTATGGTCATGTCCTGCACTACGGATGTGGTAAAATCCGAATACAAAAGTATAGGCGGTGCAGTTTGGAACAAGGACGACGTGATGGAATTTACCTTTTCCCAGATGGATTCGCTCCAAGAATATCAGATTTTCATCAACGTAAGGAACGACCAAAATTTCCGCTACAGCAACCTTTTCCTGATTGCCTCCCTAAGCACTCCCGAAGGAGAGGTAATGCAAGATACTTTAGAATATACCATGGCCTTGCCAGACGGTACTTGGCTAGGAAAGGGCAATGGTAGCCTTAAAGAGAATAAATTATGGTACAAGGAGAACATCGTTTTTCCTACTTCTGGCGTATATACGTTACAGGTATCACATGCAATGCGTAAAAACGGTACCGTTTCCGGTATCGTAGGATTGGAAGGCATTACGGATGTGGGCATTGAAATAACAAAAACCAACCCCTAATTCAATGGCAAAGACGGTTAAAAATAACGGATCCACAGGGTTTCTTAAATATATCAAATGGTTTTGGATACTATTTGTTTCGGGTATTGCACTCTTTGCATTGCTTTTTCTTTCTGCTGCATGGGGCTTTTTCGGGGAATTGCCCCCGTATGAATATCTAGAAAACCCACAGACCAACTTGGCATCCCAAATTGTTTCTTCGGATGGTAATCTGTTGGGGAAGTTCTATTTGGACGATAATAGAACGGATGTGAAATTCGAAGATTTATCCGAAAATCTTGTCAACACCCTTGTTGCCAGTGAGGATATCCGTTTTAGGGAACATTCCGGTATAGATGCTAGGGGTACCCTTAGGGCAGCTTTCTTTTTAGGAAAAAGAGGCGGTGCCAGTACCATTACACAACAATTGGCGCGTCAACTCTTTGTGGGCGTTAGGTCCAGAAACAAGCTAGAGACCATTGGACAAAAACTTAAAGAATGGGTCTTGGCCATCCGTTTGGAGCGCAGTTATACCAAGGAGGAAATCATAGCCATGTACCTAAATATTTATGATTTTGGGAACAATGCCGACGGTATCCGCTCTGCATCCCGAATTTATTTCGGAAAAGAACCCAAGGATTTAAAAGTGGAGGAATCGGCCATGCTGGTGGGAATGCTTCAAAATTCATCGCTCTTCAATCCATTACGGCGAGAGGAAATGACGCTAAACAAAAGGAATATCGTTTTGGGACAGTTGGCGCGTTACGATTATATTACCGAGCAGGAGAAAGATTCCCTTCAGGCCTTAAAAATGGACATCAATTTTAATCCGGAAAGCCATAGAGAAGGCTTGGCTACCTACTTTAGAATGTACCTGCAGCGCTTTATGAAGGATTGGATAGACAAAAATCCAAAACCGGCCATGGAAGGAGATCGTGATCGGTATAATTTATACTTGGATGGCTTAAAGATTTATACCACCATAGATTCTAGAATGCAGAAAAATGCAGAAGAAGCCGTTTCCCAGCATATGGAGCGACTACAGGCTGAGTTTTTTGTACAGAACACCAAGGAACGCAATCCAACTACGCCCTTTTTAGATTTGACGACAGAGGAGACAGACCGCATTATGGAACGGGCGGTGACAAGCTCGGACCGGTGGCGAAAAATGAAGGACGCTGGAAAATCTGAAAAAGAGATTCGGGAATCCTTTACCCAAAAGACCGAAATGACGGTGTTTGATTGGAAAAGTGATACTAGGGAAAAGGATACTATACTCACTCCGTTAGATTCCATCCGGTATTACAAGACCTTCCTAAGGGCATCGATGATGTCTATGGAACCACAGTCCGGTCATGTTAAAGCATGGGTAGGCGGTATCGATTATAAGCATTTTCAATATGACAACGTCATACAAGGGGCACGGCAAGCGGGTTCTACCTTTAAACCTTTTGTCTATGCCGCGGCTTTGGACCAATTGCGTTTATCGCCTTGCGAAACCCTGCCCGACACACAGTATTGCATAGAAGCAGGTAAACACGGAAATGTGGAACCTTGGTGCCCTAAAAATTCCGATGGCAAGTATTCCGGAAAGGACATGACCTTGAAATTTGCTTTGGCGAATTCGGTCAATACGGTAACAGCGCAACTTATAGATAAGGTAGGGCCAAAGTCGGTCGTATCCATCGTAAAGAACTTGGGCATAACCCGAGAAATCCTTGAGGTGCCCGCCATAGCATTGGGAACACCGGAAGTTAACGTGTACGAAATGGTGGGTGCCTATGGTGCCTTTGCCAACCAAGGCGTTTATGTGAAACCGGTAATGGTCACCCGTATAGAGGACAAAAACGGAACGGTCCTTTACGAGTATGTGCCAGAGACTAAAGATGTACTAAGTAAAGATGTTTCCTATGCCATGATAGATTTGATGAAAGGCGTTACCCAAGGAGGTTCCGGCACCAGACTACGGCATAGTGGTAACAAGGACAACTCCGTGTACAAGGAAGTTATGACCGGATATCCGTATGAGCTGACCAATCCAATTGCAGGTAAAACTGGGACTACCCAAAACAATAGTGATGGCTGGTTTATGGGTATGGTACCTAATTTGGTTACCGGTGTCTGGGTAGGCGGTGAAGAGCGTGCCACGCATTTTAAGACCATTGCCTACGGGCAAGGGGCTACCATGGCCTTGCCTATTTGGGGCATTTTTATGAAAAAAAATTACGCCAATGAGGAGCTAGGGGTGTCTAAGGAAGATTTTGAGAGACCTGAAGACATGTCCATTGAGACCGATTGCTCTAAGTTCAACGATTCCCAGCGAAAAGATGTGGATATTGAGGAAGATCTAGATGATTTGGATTTTTAAGATGGATGAACTAAAAACTGTTCTTAGCCTATAGATAAAGGAATGACCCCGCCAAACGCGGGGTCTTTTTTTGGGAATACAGTAATATAAAGAGTAAATTAGGCAGACAATAATCAAATGAACTTATGATACGGAAAACGGTAGCCAATGTAAAGGAGGCCTTAGCGGGCGTACAAGATGGAATGACATTTATGCTCGGGGGATTTGGTCTTTGCGGTATTCCGGAGAACGTTATAGCACAGTTGGTCGCGCTAGGGGTAAAGGATATTACTTGCATATCCAATAATGCAGGGGTAGACGATTTTGGCTTGGGACTTTTACTACAGAAACGTCAAATTAAAAAAATGATATCTTCTTACGTGGGCGAGAACGATGAATTCGAACGCCAAATGTTAAGTGGGGAACTAGAAGTTGAACTAACACCGCAAGGTACCCTTGCAGAAAAATGTAGGGCTGCGCAAGGTGGTTTCCCAGCATTTTTTACACCGGCAGGTTATGGTACTGAAGTAGCGGAAGGAAAAGAAACACGGGAATTTAATGGTAAAATGTATGTGTTGGAGGAGGCCTACAAAGCGGATTTTGCCTTTGTAAAGGCTTGGAAAGGCGATGAGGCCGGCAATCTTATTTTTAAGGGAACAGCCAGAAACTTTAATCCTGCTATGTGCGGGGCGGCAACGATTACCGTTGCAGAGGTAGAGGAATTGTTGCCAGTAGGCAGTTTAGACCCTAATCAAGTACATATCCCAGGAATATTCGTGCAGCGCATCTTTCAGGGTGAGACCTATGAAAAGAGAATAGAACAACGAACCGTAAGACAAAGAAACTAAGCTATGTTGGACAAAAATGGAATTGCAAAACGTATTGCACAGGAAGTGCAGGATGGATACTATGTAAACTTGGGCATAGGAATACCTACTTTGGTCGCCAACTTCGTGCGTGAAGATATAGATGTAGAATTCCAGAGCGAGAACGGCGTTTTGGGCATGGGACCGTTTCCTTTTGCAGGTGAGGAGGATGCGGATATCATCAACGCAGGAAAACAAACGATTACGACCTTACCAGGAGCATCTTTTTTTGATTCTGCCCTAAGTTTTGGTATGATACGAGGAAAACATGTAGACCTGACTATTTTGGGCGCCATGGAGGTTTCCCAGAACGGGGACATCGCCAACTGGAAAATTCCGGGTAAAATGGTAAAAGGCATGGGCGGAGCCATGGATTTGGTGGCTTCGGCAGAGCAAATCATCGTTGCCATGATGCACACGAACAGGGAAGGGGAATCCAAACTGCTAAAACAATGTACGCTGCCCTTAACAGGTGTAGGGTGTGTAAAAAAAATCGTAACCAACCTCGCTGTATTGGAAATTACACCCGACGGGTTTTTGTTATTGGAAAGAGCCCCAGGTATTTCTGTAGCCGAGATTAAAGCTGCCACGGATGGAAAACTCATCGTGAATGGGACAGTGCCAGAGATGAAACTAGCTTAGACCAGGGCTGTGTTTTATCGACAAAAAGCGACACTTGATTTTTTTCACAACATTTTAGGATAGGTTCACAACAATAATATGGTTTTCAAAAGCGTTAGCTGCTATATTTATGGTGTTGAAACTATAGTATGCCCCAAGTAAAACCATAAACTTAACCTAAAAAGAAGCGTATGACACCACAGGAAACAGTACAAGTATACCACAACGATTTTTTTAGCGGTATCATTAGATTGACCAAAAAATTATTTATGCTTTAGAATTTTTTTGAAAGAATTACCCTAAACGAGCGACCTCCCCAAGTCGCTCTTTTTTGTGCGTATTATTTTGAGTTATCCCGTCCTTAAATCTGAGTGGCAAGCCGCACAAATGGATTGGAAATAGTATATCTTTAGGGCGTGGAGTTAGATTTTAAACAATGTAATGAGCATGATGTTCATGCGCTCTTACTACTATCCAAAAGCACCTTCATACAAGCTTTTGAGAAGGACAATAATCCGGAAGATTTTAAGGCATACCTAAATAATGCCTTTACTACCGACACCTTGCTTGCACAACTACAAAACCCAAACAGTTTCTTCTATTTCGTGTATGTGCACAATCAGGTAATAGGATATGTAAAGCTTAATCAAAATCAATCGCAAACAGATCTAAATTCGAATCAGGGCATGGAGTTGGAACGGATCTATGTATTGGAGGAATTTCAAGGTCGTAGTTACGGTGCAGTTATACTACAAAAAGTAAAGGAAGTTGCGATTAGCGCACAAAAACAGTTCATTTGGCTCGGGGTTTGGGAGAAGAATACAAGAGCTATTATTTTTTATGAGCGCTACGGATTTAAAAAATTCGGAACACATCCGTATTACATAGGAACCGACAAGCAGACCGATTTTCTGATGCGGTTGGATCTTCGTGAAACCTAAAAAATCGAACATATTCTCCCTATAAACTGCGCAAAACGGCTAAAGCGCGTGCTAAGGTTTCTTCTTTTTTAGCAAAACAAAAACGCAGTACGTTATCATTCCTATTGCCTAGATTAAAAGATGAAATGGGAATACTCGCCAGTCCTTTTTCGGTTATCAGTCTTTTTGCGAAAACCTCATCACGCTCATCTGTGATAGTGGTGTAATCTAAAAGTTGAAAGTAGGTGCCCTCGGAAGGTTTCCATTTGAATTTTGAACCCGAGAGCCCTTCAATAAAGAAATCCCTCTTTTGCTGATAGAATGCGTTGAGGTCTAGGTAATGACGTTCGTCCTGTAGATATTCGGTCATGGCTCGTTGCACGGGATGGTCTATACAAAACACGGCAAATTGATGCACTTTTCTAAATTCCTCCATAAGCTTTTGCGGAGCTGCACAATATCCCATTTTCCATCCGGTAACATGAAAGGTCTTTCCAAAGGAAGCACAGATAAAGCTTCTATTGGCCAAGTCGGGATAACGGCATGCACTTTCGTGTTCGTTCCCGTCAAAGACAATATGTTCGTACACCTCATCACTCAGTAGCAGGATGTTGGTAGGCCTTAGAATCGCTTCTAGTTGTAACATATCTTCCTTGGAAAGGATACGCCCCGTGGGATTATGTGGCGTATTTAAAATAACCATTTTGGTCTTTGGTGTAATCAATTCTTGAAAAGCACTCCAGTCTATGGTATAGTCTGGAGCGGACAACTGTAAATGAACTGGAATGCCGCCGTTTACGATAATGGCCGGCTCGTAACAATCATATGCCGGTTTGATAACTATAACTTCATCTCCGGCGTGAACAAAGGCCGTAATCGCCGTAAAAATTGCTTGCGTGGCACCTACGGTTATGGTTATTTCTGTTTCGGGATGATACTCGTACTTATGCGTTTTTAGGATTTTTTCTGAAATGGCCTCCCTGAGTCCGTAATACCCCTGCATGGGCGCATATTGGTTATGCCCGTTCTGCATGGCTTTAGAAACAAGATTGATGAGCTTTGGGTCGGACTCAAAATTAGGAAAGCCCTGGGAGAGGTCGATGGCCTCATGCTTTCGGGCCAAATTTCCTACGGTGGTAAAAATAGTCGTTGGTATATTGGGCAGTTTGGAAGGATGCTGCATAGCTGAAATCAATTTGTCTTAAAGATAGTTTAGTTCGTTTGATTTTCTAAATGGATGACTACCTCGTGTAGACAGGTCTCCAACTGCTTTTTTATCTCGGTTTCCCAAAATCGGAAGACGGTATAGCCCAAGTCGCCAAGTGTTTGGTTGACTTCCTTGTCCCGCTGTATATTGCGTTCTATTTTGGCGATCCAGAATTCACGATTGGTCTTTACTTTGGGTTTTCGTTCCGTCCAATTATGGCCATGCCAGTATTCGCCATCAATGAATATGACAGTTTTGTATTTTTTAAGAACGATGTCCGGTTTGCCTATCAATTTTTTATAATCGATTCTATACCTATATCCAGCTGCATATAGCGCCTTTCTGAAAGCGAGTTCAGGTTTGGTGTTCTTGCCCCTTATCTTGCTCATGATCTTAGATCGTTGAGGTGTGGTATAGAATCCTGATTCCTCGTTGAAGCGGGGGACGATTATGCGTTCTTCTGGATATTCGTTCGGCATGCCTTAAAAATAGAAAATCCCACACTATGCAGTATGGGATTTTACAACTATTTTAAACGGTATTCGATTATCCTTTAACGCTAGCACTTAGATATTCACGGTTCATACGTGCAATATTTTCTAAAGAAATCCCTTTAGGACATTCTACCTCGCAAGCTCCGGTGTTGGTACAGTTTCCAAAACCTTCCAGGTCCATTTGACGCACCATGTTCAGAACACGTTCTGTAGCTTCTACCTTACCTTGGGGTAATAATGCGAATTGCGAAACTTTGGCTGAAGTAAACAACATGGCACTGGCGTTTTTACATGCGGCAACACACGCACCACAACCAATACAGGCAGCGGAATAAAAGGCCGTGTCCGCATCGTGTTTGTCAATAGGAATTGCATTCGCATCCACCGGACGACCAGACGTATTTACCGAAATATAGCCACCAGCTTGTTGTATGCGATCGAAAGCACTCCTGTCTACGATCAAATCCTTGATAATAGGGAATGCCTTTGCCCTGAAGGGCTCAATGACAATGCTGTCCCCATCTTTAAAACTCCTCATGTGCAATTGGCATGCGCTAACTCCGGAATCCGGTCCATGGGGCTGTCCATTGATCATTAAAGAACACGAACCGCAGATGCCTTCACGGCAATCATGGTCAAATTCAACAGGCTCTTCTCCTTTCGTTATTAATTCTTCGTTCAGCACATCTAACATTTCCAAAAAAGACATCTCATTTTCTATCCCTTCTAGAGGATAGTCGACCATATTACCTTTGGTCTTCGCGTTCTTTTGTCTCCATATTTTTAAATACAATTTCATAGCACTATTGTTTTATTTATAAGAGCGAGTTTTTACTTCAATGTTTTCGTACACCAATTCTTCTTTATGTAGCTCTGCTTTACTAGGGTCTCCTTTATACTCCCAAGCTGCGACATAAGTATAATTTTCATCGTCTCGCAGGGCTTCTCCTTCGGGAGTTTGGTATTCTTCCCTAAAATGGCCACCACAAGATTCGTTCCGCTCCAGTGCATCTTTGGCAAATAGCTCTCCAAGTTCCAAGAAATCTGCCACACGCCCAGCTTTCTCCAACTCTTGGTTTTTGGTATCCGCTGCCCCTGTCACTTTTACGTTCTCCCAGAAATCCTTACGCAGTTCTGCTATTTCGTCCATGGCTTCCTTAAGTTCCTTGGCGTTCCTGGCCATACCGCATTTGTTCCACATGATTTTACCCAATTTTTTATGATAATAATCTACGGAATGCTGGTTATTGGTGGACATTAACTTTACGATACGATCGCGCACATGCTTTTCAGCTTCATCAAATTCAGGGCTTTCAGTAGAAATAGCCCCTGTCTTAATATCATTTGAAAGGTAATCTCCTATGGTATAAGGTAATACAAAATAGCCATCGGCCAAACCTTGCATCAGTGCCGAAGCTCCCAAACGGTTGGCGCCGTGATCACTGAAATTGGCCTCACCTGCCGCGTAGCAACCGGGTATGGTGGTCATTAAATTATAATCTACCCAAAGTCCGCCCATGGTATAATGCACCGCTGGGTATATCATCATTGGGGTTTTGTATGGGTTTTGGTCCACAATTTTTTCATACATCTGAAAAAGGTTGCCGTACTTGGCCTCCACTACTTCCTCGCCCAATTTTTTAACGGTGGGCTCATCTGGGTCGTTTAAACCCGACATTAATGCCTTTTCCGTGCCATAACGCGTGATGGCTGCTTTAAAATCTAGATATACTGCCTCACCTGTTTTGTTAACTCCATAACCCGCATCACATCGTTCTTTGGCTGCGCGCGAAGCAACATCACGGGGTACAAGGTTGCCAAAAGCAGGGTAACGTCTTTCTAGGTAGTAATCTCTATCCTCTTCCGCAAGCTGTGTCGGTTTTAATTTTCCTTCGCGGATTGCAATTGCGTCCTCTTTTTTCGCAGGAACCCATATACGTCCGTCATTACGTAACGATTCCGACATCAAGGTTAATTTAGACTGATGATCGCCAGAAACCGGAATACAGGTAGGGTGTATCTGCGTAAAGCATGGATTGGCGAAGAAAGCACCGCGTTTGTGGGCTTTCCAAGCAGCCATAACATTGGCTCCCATACAATAGGTGGATAGGAAAAATAAGTTTCCATAACCTCCTGTGGCCAAGACCACGGCATGGGCGGAGTGTCTTTCAATTTCACCGGAGACCAAGTCTCGGGCTATAATGCCCCTCGCTTTTCCATCGACTAGAACCATATCCAACATTTCATGACGGGTAAAGGACTTGATCTTTCCACGATGAATTTGACGGTTCATGGCCGAGTAGGCACCCAGAAGCAACTGCTGTCCGGTTTGCCCCTTGGCATAAAAAGTTCTAGATACCAAAACACCTCCAAACGAACGGTTGTCCAAAAGACCTCCATACTCACGGGCAAAGGGAACTCCTTGTGCCACGCACTGGTCAATGATATTTGTGGAGACTTCTGCCAAACGATAAACGTTGGACTCGCGAGAGCGGTAATCACCCCCTTTTACGGTATCGTAGAAAAGACGATAAACGCTGTCCCCATCTCCTTGGTAGTTTTTTGCAGCATTGATTCCGCCTTGGGCCGCAATGGAATGCGCGCGACGTGGAGAATCCTGATAGCAAAAAGTTTTTACGTTATATCCCAGTTCCGCCAAGGTAGCCGCAGCAGAACCTCCAGCAAGACCTGTACCTACAACGATAATATCGATGTTTCGTTTATTGGCTGGGTTTACAAGATCTATTTTATTTTTATGGTTTACCCATTTATCGGCCAAAGGGCCTTTAGGAACTTTTGAATCCAATACTCCCATTTATTTAGTGTGTTATTGGGTTAAGGTGATGGTATATAGCTATGAATGCGAATCCCAAGGGAATTCCAATAGCATATATCTTCGTAAATGTTGTTATAGCAGGTGTGTATTTGTTGTTGACACCCATGCTCTGAAAAGAGGATGCAAAACCGTGTAATAGATGCAGAGCCAATAGCGCAAAGGAAGCCACATATATGACCGTTCTGAGCAAAGGTTCAAATTTCTCTACGGTTTCGGCGTAATAACGCGTTGGATCTTCAGGATTGGCCTCAATATACTTGTAAGCCATTTCATGGATCCAAAAGTCGTACATGTGCAATCCTAGAAACGCCAATACTACCAATCCGGTAATGATCATGTTCCTTGAAACCCAAGAAGCGTTTGCGCTCCCCTTGTATTTCGCATAGTTGACCGATCGCGCCCTGTTATTCTGGATTTCTAAAGTAATTCCCATAACAAAGTGTACAATGACACCGGCAATAAGGATAGGTTGTAGTACAAATTGTACCAAAGGATTGTAGCCCATAAAGTGAGACCACGAATTAAAGGTATCCGGAGCAATGACTGAGGTAATGTTGATGACGAAATGTTGGCCTAGGAAGAAGACCAAAAAAAGACCGGAAAGTGCCATCACTACTTTTCGGGCAATTGAAGATGTTAACAATCCACTCATTTGTTGCTTTTTTATCTTAGCAAATTTAGGGTACGGGTTAGTTATTAACAACTTTTATAAGCGTTTAGTATATTATTTAGACCCATTTTGATCTTACTGAAAAAGACTGTTTAGATTTTGGGGGCTTAAAACAATATTTTAGGAGATTTCATTAAACAGAAATAAAAGGCTGAGGATGCTTAGCAATATAAAAAAGGCACTTTACACCAAAATTCCACATCAATTTGGCAAATAGCACATGGCGGCTTTATACGTTGTGTGACGCAAGCGCAACTATAATAATCCATTCAGCAACATGGGGGCTGTCGTTATTTTGGCGGCAAGTCAAAAAATAGGATACAGCTGTTATAAATACGTTTTATACTATGGGTGTAAATAAAGCGTTACAAGAATATTTGGAGGATAACAAGGTTTGGAAAAGTTGAATTGTTGTTACGGTGAATGGGGTAGTTGCCAGTGTGAAAAAAGGCGCATAGAGGCTGGTAAATTCCGCTGTTATATTTACTAGGGCTGAACGGCGATTGAGATAAGGTTGGCCGGGAACGTAAAAGATAGCTTTAACCTTATAAACTTTTGGGCTTGGTCGTTTCCGGCTTAGATTTGGTACGGTCAAATAGCGGTGCCTTGCCTGTAGCGCCGAAGGCTTTTGCCTGACCTCGAAAAAAATAGTTTTCTAACAGTGTTTAGGGATGAAAATGAAAATACAATTTATTGAAAAATGGAAGTCATAAAAGAAAATAGAACAATTACCATAGGAGGGGAGTCCGTTTCTCCGGGCAAGGCCAAGTTTGTAAATATTACGATAGACCGCCTTCCTACGGGTACGCTTATCGATATCCCGGTATACGTATTCAATGCAAAAAAACCTGGGCCTGTTGTTCTGGTGCAGGCCGGGTTGCATGGTGACGAAGTCAATGGTATCGAAATAGTGCGCCGTATGCTGTACGATGGCAGTTTCAAGGTGAGTGCCGGCGCGGTAATAGCTGTTCCGATTTTGAATATATTCGGATTTATTCATTTTTCTAGGGATGTACCGGACGGTAAGGACGTAAACCGAAGTTTTCCGGGAACAAAATCCGGATCCATGGCCAGTAGGATCGCCTATTATTACCTAAACGCGATTATCCCTCAAATCGATTTTGCGATTGATCTACATACCGGTGGGGGACAACGTCATAATTATCCCCAAATAAGATACACCAAGGAAGATTTAAAAAGTAAGGAATTGGCCCACATGTTCAATGCTCCTATAACTTTTTCATCCGGACTAATAAAAGGGTCGTTTAGAAATGCGGCATATCGTTTTAAGAAACCTGTTATCGTATTTGAAGCCGGGGAAAGTATGCGTTTCGATGATTTTGCTATCCAACAGGGCATATCGGGTATTCTGCGTGTTTTTGTACGTTTGGGAATGTTGGGGTTGCCAAGTTTAGACAATACCGAACCAAAACAAAACATTCATTTGGAAGGGCGAAAATGGTTGAGGGCACCCACAGCAGGGATTTTTATACCCCAGATCTTGAACGGAAGTAAAATTGAAAAGGGGATGCTCCTCGGTATTGTTTCAGATACCTATGCCAAGAAAACCAAACAAGTAAAGGCACCTTTTGAAGGTTATATTATTTGCGTGAACCATCAGGCAGTCGTAAACCAGGGAGATGCCTTATTGCATATTGGCACCGTCGCCCGTTAATGTAAAGCCTTGTTTTTTCCCTAATTTATCCAAACTCCAGGCTATTGCCTTTTCCAAATCGGTAAATTGCTTAAGGGATCCATTGAAAAACATTTTTTCCAAAAGCGTACTTGGAAGACTGCCCTTGGTGCTGCCTACTACAGAATAATAAGTAAGTTTATGGCGGTTGTTATAAAACTTTGGCCAATCTACGGGCGCAACTGTATAATTGTGAATGCGGTTAGATATATAAGCAATCGGCTCCTTTTCGCCATAGAATTCTTTGGAAGCTTTAACGGCTTTTTTGGCCATTTCCCATGTAAAAAACACACCTCTGTTAATTTCAGAGATAACTAGACCATCGAAAAAGTAAAAAACTCCAAATTCGAATTCTCTAACTTCCCGTATCTTCTTAAAGTAGCTTAGCTCTTTTACGCATTTCATAACTAAAGCTTAGGTTTGGCAGGATAATAAATATAAGGAAATTTGAGCCTTTAATTAATAAATAATTGCGGTTTATTTCATAATTAATAGAAAAAACCTACATGTTTTTGGCAACGTGTAGGTATATGTAAGTTATTTCTTTATTCTTGAATGATTTTTAACAAGAACAAGTTCTCCCAAATTACATCCTATTACCAGTAATTAACTCTCGCCCTATATTTTTCGGGACTTCGTAGCGATACTTTTTTATTTTAAAAGTTATAATTTTATCGATATATTCTGCTTTTTAACGAAAAGCAGAACTCGTTTTGGTGCAGCTTGACTTTAAATTTCATTTTTAAAAGCCAGACCAAACACTAACTCGAATGAAATCAATACTGCAGCGTCCAAAAAACTACCTTCTTGGAATCGCCGCCTTGTTGCTTTTCAGTGTCATGTCCTTCTTTTCGGGGTCGGGAACAGGGCAAAAGTATTTAAAAAATAAAATGCCTATTGTATTTGGATCGATGGAACGGACGGCATATCTTGGTACTATCATTTTTCAGCCCATGGGCGCCGGTTAAAAAAATGCGGACAGACTTAGGGTCTATTGATCGCCGCGTACTTTTCATGAAGCAATTCGGTACAATGGAGGGCCCCCGCAGGACCACCAAAGGTAATTTTCTC
>Ga0208768_1000469_pt1 | contig 26982 bp, 22 predicted proteins | sample AntAceMetag02UK1_FD_184760 | JGI IMG/M metagenome (GOLD analysis project Ga0208768, IMG submission 184760) | Saline lake microbial communities from Ace Lake, Antarctica - Antarctic Ace Lake Metagenome 02UK1 (SPAdes) (version 2) | ecosystem: Environmental > Aquatic > Non-marine Saline and...
TTTAAATATTTAGGATGGTTGAATTTTTTGGCTGTTTATGGTTTACCGTAATATATACTAATATTTTATATTTATAATTAGGGTTGTTTATTTACAACAATACCAGTCTAGCTAATCTTTTAATTAAAACAAGTAACTATGAGTGATGTAATATTATTAATTTCAAGCCTAATATTCTTTCTTCTAATAATGTACCTTATACGGGGTTTAGTATTATGGTACTTCCAAATAAGCAAACGTGTGACGCTTATGGAGGAAACGAACGAATTATTAAGAAAACTACAGGAGAAATGACAACACGAATGCTAATAACCTTAACCATTAAATAGAACTATTATGAAAAAAATTAAACTTTGGATTTTATTGATTTTTTGTAATTTTTTGGCATTTTCTAACATTACAACCGAAAACCATAAAACTTATAAAACAGAAAATTCACAATCATATACATTTGTACTTACTCATTTGCTTGGAAAAAAACTTGAAACTTCTGCCCGTTTTACCGTTGGCAATCAAAAAGTTTGGAATTTGGACTTTAGAAATGGAGATGAAATAAATTATACAATTGTAAGTATGAACGAGGACAATCCAATGTGTGGAATTTCTGCAAAGGACAGTTTCGGTGATTACTGTGAAATATGTATTACAAAAACTTCAGGAGATAACACCAAAATTGAGATTAAGTATAACGGTAAACGATTAACTTATACAGGTTATATTTCTCGGTAGTTCAAATATAGGTAAGCAATAAAGAAACTATGAAAGAAAACAAAATTTGAAATAAAACCTTATCAAAGACTATTAGACCAAATTAAATTTGAAAAGGCTCGCAATGAATATTCCGACAGGGAAATTCAAATGGAACTTTTGTACTCAAATAAAAAATTATTAGAAGAAGTTCAGCGCAATCAAAAAAACACGACCATTATTAAAATTATAGTTATCATCTACATGATACTATCAATTCTAATAGGCTTATTGATTGTTTTAGGTATTATTGATTAAATCGTTCTAAGTACAATCTATTTTACTCTGGTTGGGAATTGGCTGGGAAATAATCAAAATAAAAACCTCAACATCTTAATAATTAGATAGTTGAGGTTTTATTAAGTACTCGAGGCGGGAATCGAACCCGCACTCCGAAGAACTGGATTTTGAATCCAGCGCGTCTACCAGTTCCGCCACTCGAGCTTTTTAAAAGTAGGACTGCGAAATTAAAAAATATTTTCGTTACAACTACAAAATTATCAACATTTATAGTTTAGCAACCCAATTTAATTTTTAAATTTGCACCTCCTTAGAAATCAGGGACATTAGGCACGCTTACGTCGCTAAGAGTTTTCAAGAAGTTTAACTATGGCATACCTAGTACCGGAACCAAAAATTTTTGCATGTACCCAAAGCATGGAATTGGGTAAAAAAATTGCCAAGGCATATGGTGCAGAATTGGGTAAAATCCACTTCTCCCGCTACAGCGATGGCGAATTTCAACCTTCTTTTGAGGAATCCATAAGAGGCACGCGTATTTTCATTATCGGCTCTACACACCCTGGTCCCGAAAACCTAATGGAGATGTTATTGATGATCGATGCGGCCAAAAGGGCATCGGCGAGACACATTACCGCTGTAATTCCCTATTTTGGCTGGGCAAGACAGGATAGAAAGGACAAGCCCAGAGTTCCTATTGCAGCAAAATTGGTCGCTAAGATGTTGGAAACCGCAGGTGCTACACGCATCATAACTATGGATTTGCACGCAGACCAGATTCAAGGATTCTTTGAGAAACCCGTAGATCATTTGTTCGCATCAACCCTGTTCCTTCCATATCTAAAAAGCTTGGGACTGGATAACCTTACCGTTGCTTCCCCAGATATGGGTGGTTCAAAAAGAGCATATGCCTACTCCAAAGCCTTGGAAAGCGATGTTGTAGTTTGCTATAAGCAAAGGGAAAAAGCCAATATCATTAGTCACATGGAACTCATTGGCGATGTAAAGGGGAAAAACGTGGTGCTGGTAGATGATATGGTTGATACCGCAGGAACCTTGACGAAGGCTGCAGACCTGATGATGGAGCGCGGTGCCGTAAGCGTCCGTGCCATAACCACACACGGATTGCTGTCCGGAAACGCGTACGAAAAAATAGAAAAATCAAAACTAACGGAATTGATCATAACGGATTCCATTCCAATAGAAATAAAAAGTGATAAAGTACGTGTATTAACCTGCGCCAACCTGTTTGCAGATGTAATGGATCGGGTACACAACAATAACTCCATTTCCTCAAAGTTTCTAATGTAGCCTTCAACATCCTTTTGTTAAGGCAGGTCGAAATGCCCTCGTTGGGAAAAACAGAACATGGAATACATAATTTAGAATATTAATTTTTAATACATATAATGAAGTCAATTACAATTAAAGGATCAGAAAGAGAAAGCGTAGGCAAGAAATCGACAAAGGCCTTACGTAATGCTGGATTGGTTCCTTGCGTAGTATACGGAGGGGATAAACCACTACACTTTTCAGCAGAAGAACTAACGTTCAGAGACTTGGTTTACACTCCAAATGCACACACGGTTGCAATTGAATTGGAAAACGGGACAACGCTGAACGCCGTAATGCAGGACATACAGTTTCATCCTGTAACAGACAGTATCATGCACATAGATTTTTATCAGTTATTTGCCGATAAAGCCGTAACCATGAACATACCTGTGCGTTTACAGGGTAATTCTCCCGGGGTAAGGAACGGTGGTCGCTTATTGTTCAGGAAGAGAAAACTGGCCATTAAGGCCTTACCGGACAAATTACCGGATTTCTTTGATATCGATATTTCAAAACTGAAAATAGGTCAGAATATCGCTGTTGATTCCTTGTTAAGCGATGATTTCACTATTCTACACCCAGATAGTACAACTGTAGTACAAGTTAAGATGGCACGTACTGCCGTTGTAATCGATGATGAGGAAGAGGTTGAAGGGGAAGAAGGGGAAGCCGAGGCACCAGCTGAAGATACAGCACAAGAATAAACTAAGGTTTTTCTAAAGATTGATAAAAGCATCCCGGTCTTGGTATCGGGATGCTTTTGTATTTTTATATCCTAAAACAGGGTTTCTTATATTATGTTCACCTTCCTAAAATCACTTTTTAAAAAAGAAGCACGCTTTCTAAACGAAGAAGATACCATGAAGAAATTTTTAGTTGTTGGTCTTGGCAATATTGGTGATGAATATGCCGAAACCCGACATAATATAGGCTTTAAGATCCTGGACGCTCTCGCCAAAAAAGAGGAATTTACCTTTGAAACGGTAAAATTAGGAGACTTGGCCACGTTTAAACTTAAAGGAAAAAGCATCTTTTGCCTTAAACCGTCCACCTATATGAACAGAAGCGGGAAAGCGCTTAAATATTGGATGGATAAAGAAAATATTCCGCTAGAAAATGTACTGGTCATAACAGACGATATTAACCTCCCGTTTGGCACTATACGTATAAAGACAAAAGGAAGCGATGGTGGTCATAACGGACTCAAGGACATACAATTGTTTCTTCAAGGTAACCAGTACAACAGGTTTAGGTTCGGAGTCGGGGCGGATTTTGGAATGGGCAGACAGGTAGAATATGTTCTGGGACACTGGATCGAGGAAGAAAATGCATCCATGAAAGAACGTTTAACAAAAGCTACTGAAGTAATAACATCTTTTGTATTGGCAGGAATTGGACGTACCATGAACCAGTTCAACAATTCTTAAAACGATAACAACTAAAGCACCTTAAAACTATAAATTCCGGAACTGGTAGCATTGCCTTCGCGATCTTTGGTAACCACGTTCCAATAGTACACGGTATTGGAGGATACCGTGACTTTTAGCTCGGTAACATTTGCGGCCAAGGTGGCTTCAAGATCCAGTGGAGGATTTTCTGTGGAAAGATAAATTTCAAAGTTTTCAATATCGTTATCCAAATCGCTGGCGGTCCACGATAGTTTTATTTCGTTATTAATATCCTCAAATACCTTTTCGGACATTCTTGGAGCAATGATTTCTGCCGGAAATGGTGCAAAATAGGTGTTGAAACCGGAATTATAAAAATTCCACACCGCACTGGAAATCGGTTGCTCTACCTGGTTGTTCCGCGATTGCACCAACCATGAAAAGGGAACGCCTTTTGAAATTGGCAGACTTGCGGAAGTGGCTGTCGTACTTATAGTTTGGGTGGCCCCCGTATTAATATTGGTTACCCTTAGCTCATAGGTCTGCACATTTTTAGCTGCTGACCAGCTAAAGGTGACGCGACTTGTGGTAGCCCCTAAACTTTGCCCCGTGGTACATTCAGAATTACGTTCCGGGAAAACCAGTTCTACCTGGCCAGGCGGTTTGGGACTGTCATTTTTGTTGCACCCGGAAAATATAGTCAGGATAGCAAAGGCAATAAATATGGTGCGTATCATTTCTTCAATATTTTAGCGGTTCCCTTTATACCTTCTCCCGTAAACTGAACATAATACATACCTGTGGCGAGCTCGCTCAAATCTATTGGGCTACCGTTTGCAGCTATGCGAAGCGACATACTTTTCACAAACTTGCCATCTGCTGAATAGATACGTAGTGTCACCTCGCTTGTAATTCCGCCAAAATAGACAGTAACTATATCATCGAAAGGATTTGGATATATTATAGGCTCCGCGGAAAGCACAAACTGTTCTGTATAGCTTCCTTGGCATGGCACATCCGTAAATACTTTTAATGTATTTATGCCCTCTTTTAAGTCTAAGGTAAAACTGGCATCCCTGGTCTGAACAACAAGCCCATTGAGTTCGAGATTATACAGGTCCGAACCGGCCAGATCAACCGTAAGTTTTGTGCCATCCGCAGAAACTTTGGAACTTACCCCCAAAAGTTCAGGTTCCTGTATGACCACTTGGGCGCAAAACGCTTCATAAATAATAGTACCATCTGTTCCGGTAATACATAAATCATAAGTCCCCGCATTCAAATCGGTTATTGAAAAGGTGTTCGTAAAACCTTGCGTTTGGTTTACCCCTGCTCCTGTTATAATAACCTCGTAACTGAGTCCTACTTTAGGGGTTACCGTAATTTTACCATCATTACTGGCCCTACAGCTTTCGCTTTGGAGGTTAATATTAAAATTTTCGTTCGTAAAACGGTATATGGAACATCCGGAGGCATTTACCTCCTGCCCTTCGGGAGTATCCGGACATAGATCATCTCCATCATCAAAAACACCGTCCTTATCGGCATCCGGTCTAAAAATCCCTTCCACACAAACTTCCATTGCCCACGAGTTTAATCTTCCCCCGTCAGATGGTGCATTATCCTTTATTTCCAGGATCCATTCCCCAAGAATAGACTCCCCGTCAAAAGAGCTTAAGGCGCCCAAAGGAGCTACGGTTCCTCCTATAGCGGGGTTTTCTGCACAAACAAATTCCAAGGCTTCATCGTCGAACACGGCATTTATATTTCTAGAATCGTTACACGAACTGGAGACCAATACCACCGTTGTGCCCTCGGGCGAGGTTAAACTTATTTGTAGGTCCGACAAAAAACTATGCTCTATGTTCAACACAACGTTAAGGTCCGCAATTGGCAGGTCTTCATAGAACGTTATTTTGGAGGTAATGGTGGGCTCTCCTACAGATGTTATATCTATAGGTACGTCTAGCGCATCTACTGTGGCGCAGTTAAATGGAATGGTAACAAAACCAAATGGCGAACCAAAGACACCTTCACCACAGACATTCCCGGGCTTTATGCGCCAAAAGTAGTCGCTGTTGTTATCCAGATTTATAGGGCTGTAAGAGGTATTCGCAATAGTTACCGCTTCAATGACATTAATAAAAGTGCTATCGGTTGCTATCTCAATGTCGTAAGATGTATTACGAACGCTCCCCTCCCATTCCAACAACACATCCGTTGCCAAATCCGTTGCGCCGTTTAAAGGGGCGATGGGAAGGATAGTAACGAAATTGGCATCGAATATTGAAAGATTAAACGTGATTTCCTTAGTTACACTTGCCGAGGTTGATACCACCTTTATGGGATAGGTTCCAAGACTAAGACTGCCAGTTCCGGAAAACGTGATTGTAATAGGGGAATTATCGGCTGTGGCGGTAGTGTCGGAAAAAACAACCACCAATCCCGCTGGTGCATCAATAACACTAAAAGTACTTTCCTCGGTAAAACCCAAATAGGTTTCATAGTTAAAACTGACCACTAGGTCGTCTGGTTGGCATATCTCATAATCCAACTCCGTAAAATTCAATACTACGTCGGACGGTGTTATGGTAAAATCGGCAGTATTAACGGCTAAAAAAATATTGTCGGAAGCTTTAACCATAAATCTTCCATTACTCGTATCGGCCGCTGGCACTACAATATCGTGAACGCCATCGTTAGGTACATTCTGGGCAACTAAAATGGGAAACGTCTGCCCGCCATCGGTCGAAAGAAAGATATCCACCAAAGCAGCAGAAATAGGTGCCAAATTAGTGCCGGCCACATCCCAACCAATAGTTTGCACTTCCCCTGCAACATAAGTAGTGCTACTATTTTGGGTGGTTACCGCAAACGGTCCGGCATTGTTCGTGACAAAAACGGATACCTCATCTGAAATCAGTTGGCCGCCACCAAGTGCATTATCCCGCACCGTTAAGGCAAAATTAAGCTCCCGTTCAACCAAAGAAACCGTCTCCCAAGCAGCTCCTGAACTAGGGTTTACCTGTGTGAGATTTCCCGAGATTATCCGCTCCAATTTTGGAAAATAACGATAGGGCAGTGTATCTGGCGACAAGGATCTGAACGTGGCACCTGCCGGAATTGTAGGCCCAAAAGTGGCCTGAGTAATAATGCCATTATCGGTTTGTTCCCAAGTATAGGTAAGGATATCCAAGGTATCGGTATCAGTGGCAATACCGGTCAGCACAAAAGCCGTACCTTTTGGAATCATGAAATCCGCGACCGAAAGAACGCTAGGGGGAGTATTGGCAAGGGGTATAGCTTCCCCGCAAGAAACGGTTTCCAGGTACTCCCGGATCTGAACAATGCTTTTATAATGAAAATAAGCATCGCTATTGGGCGCTACGTTATTGGCACCCGTAATTCCCGCATAGCCCATAATCGTGGTACCACTACCAGGTTCTACCTGCACTTGTGTTCCTTCGGACATATAAGAAAAAGAATGGTTGGCCCCGAATTGATGCCCCATTTCATGGGCCACCAAATCTATATCGAAGGTATCTCCCTGCGGTGATGAAAATGTGCTATAGGCACTTCCCTTTCTACCGGTACGACAGACCGCACCCACAAACCCGGCGTTCCCGTCCAGAACGCCGTCCTTTTGGTTAAAAAGATGCCCTATATCGTAGTTATTATCGCCAATGACACTATCCAAGGTATTCTGGGTCTGTGCACTCAATCCGCCCGTAAAAGGGTCTGTGGAGGCATCGGTGTAGATGACGGAATCGGTAGTTCCTATTAATTCCAAGGTAACTGCCAAATCGTTTTCCAATATTTCATTTATGCGGGTAACCGTGGCGTTTATAGCAGCCAGCGCATCTGCTTTGCTTCCTCCATGAAAATTGGTATATTCTCCCGAAGCGGCTACGGCCAGCCTAAACTTTCTAAGCATTTGGTCGGTGACCAACCTGGCCGAAAGGGCCTTGCCCATCTGGGCCATTGCAGGGTCGGTCTTACAAATAAAAGCCTCCTTGGCCTCACGGTGCTTGGCATTGTAAAGAACATAGGTGCCTTTTATGCCCTTTTCCATAAACAAGGAACCTACATCACCAGTAGTGGACATCATGCTGTGAATGCCCTTGGGCGATACGCTAAAACGGATTCGCTTGCCATCGTTCAAAGTACTTACACCTTTATAGGATTTTATGTTCGGATACTTCTGGGCCAGCTCTTTGGAAAATGTGTTGGCTTCAATAACCTTAAACGGAATTGGCTTCCCGTGTTGATCGGGAAAATAAATGATCCCGCTATCTATCCCCTTTTGGTTTAGGGTACCCAGTCGGTTCCTGAAAAGGGTTTCATCCAAGATATAGGCATCGGCCTTTTCTACTACAAATCGCTCCAAGGTTACCTGTTCCTCTACTTGGGTTAAATCCGCAATTTTCCAATAATTGGTCTGCGCTGCCCCATAAAAGGAGAGAAATACCATTGTAATTGAAAAAACTAGACGTAATTTTACAACCATTGAGGGGACTTTTTTCTCAGAATCAAATATAGTTCTTTTATTTTCCATCACAAGTGATTACAGTCCATAGCATTTCCGAATATTCACCGCAAGAACCTGTTGCCATTACCATTGGTACCTTTGACGGAGTTCATATCGGACACCGGAAAATATTGGAAAAGGTCATAAACCATGCCAAGGAAGCACAGCTTAAGTCGGCCGTACTCACATTCTTTCCCCATCCCCGAATGGTGCTGCAAAAAGATGTGGACATCAAGCTACTGAATACCATAGCGGAAAAAAAGTCCATTCTCAGCAAAATGGGACTGGATATTTTAATTATTCATCCGTTTACTCCAGGTTTCTCGAGATTAACGGCTACCGAGTTCGTCAGGGACCTGTTGGTAAATAAACTCAGGTCAAAAAAAATTATCATTGGCTACGACCACCGTTTTGGCCGTAACCGTACCGCCAACATAACCGATCTTATCGCTTTTGGGAGTATATTGGATTTTTCGGTCGAGGAAATACCAGCACAGGAAATAGAGGAAGTATCCGTAAGCTCCACCAAAATAAGAACGGCACTGGAAGAGGGCGATGTAGCCATCGCGAATACGTATTTGGGCTATGATTACATGTTGACAGGTTCCGTTGAAAAAGGAAAGGGCTTGGGACGAAAACTAAATTTTCCTACTGCAAACCTTGCTATAGAAGAAGCGTACAAGCTCATTCCCAAAACCGGTGCCTATACCGTAAAAAGTACTTTGAAAGGAAAAAAAGTGTACGGTATGATGAACATTGGCTACAACCCTACGGTAAACGGCACTTTTAAATCCATCGAAATCCACTTTTTTGAATTCAATGAAGATTTGTACGGCCAAACCATTCAAATAGATATGCTGCATCGCCTTCGGGACGAGCGTAAATTTAACTCGTTGGACGCCCTAAAGGAACAATTGGCCAAAGACAAACAGGAATCACTTAGGTTTATATCCCAATAGTCATGTGTAACAGGCTACTATTTCAAAAGATGGACAACAGCCCGTTAATCATCTTCCGTATTTTTTTTGGTATCCTGATCGCCTGTGAAAGTTTTGGTGCCCTTGCTACCGGTTGGGTACACAGAAATTTGGTGCAGCCCCGGTTTACCTTTCCCTTTATCGATTTTGATTGGCTGGAAATCCTTTCAGGCTCGGGAATGTATGTCTATTTTTCTATTATGGGCCTCTTGGGCATTTGTATCGCAATTGGGTACAGATATCGCTTCAGCATTATTTCGTTTACGCTCCTTTGGACAGCGGTTTATCTTATGCAGAAGACAGCTTATAACAATCACTATTACTTGCTGGTACTTCTTTCCCTATTCATGTGTTTTGTTCCGGCCGATAAGAATTATTCCATAGCCGTAAAACAACACCCGGAACAGAAGACCGACGCCATGTACAGCTATGTAAAATGGTTTATCGTATTCCAGCTTTTGATTGTTTATGTGTACGCCTCCATAGCGAAATTATATGGCGATTGGCTCGATTTTGGCATGATCCGTATTTTGATGCAGCCCGTGGCGCATTACCCTTTGGTCGGAGAATTGCTGCAGCAAGAATGGACACATAAGATTATAGGAACCGCAGGTATTCTGTTCGATTTATTGATTATTCCCGCCCTTCTCTGGAAACCCACACGAAAAGCCGCTTTCATTCTTTCTATCTTTTTTCACCTGTTCAACTCCATCGTTTTTCAGATCGGTATTTTCCCTTATCTGTCCTTGGCCTTTAGTGTTTTTTTCTTTGAGCCCGAGACCATTCGCCGCATCTTTTTCAAAAGGAAAACACCGTACACAGCCAACGAACTATCGGTTCCAAAGTATAGAAATTCGATGCTAACTGTATTGGGCATCTACTTTGTTATTCAATTACTGCTGCCCGTGCGACATCATTTTATTGCCGGCGATGTCCTCTGGACCGAAGAAGGACACCGACTAAGCTGGCGCATGATGTTGAGAACAAAAGCCGGAAAAGGGGAATTTAAGGTCGTAAATAACGGAACGGGGCAAGAAACAGCTATAAAACCAGAAGATTATTTAAGCAGCAGCCAAGAACGAAAAGTGTTCGCCTATCCGGATTTTGCTTGGCAGTTCGCGGGCTACCTGCAACAGGAATTCTCACAGAACGGAGAAGATATATCGGTCTACTTGGAACAATCCCGTCTCAGCATCAACGCAAGGCCCTACGCCCCGTTTATCGACCCAAAAACCGATCTGGCCAATACGCCGTGGTTACGGTTTAAGCACCATGAATGGATTTTTCCTTCGGAATAGTTAGTAGTTTTTAGAGGGTAGTTTTAGGTTTCTGTTGTTTCTGGTCTCTGCTGTTTCTGGTTTATTAGTTCATAGAGGGTATTTTGGTTTTTGTTAGATGCTCGGTGCTCGGTGCTTGATGTTTTTTTTAGAGGTTAGCGTGTAGTTTACGGGTTAACTAGGTAAACGTCATTGCGCGAGCGAAACAAAAGTTGAGGTCACAAACAAAAGTTGTCGCCAAGAAGCGATCTGTTAAAGCCTGGTCGCGGAATTCAACAGGTTCCTTCTTCCAAAAAACGGCTAGCATTGACGTGTTTGTATTTGATTTTGAATTTGAATTTGAGAAAGTCAGTACGGTAAAAGCAGCGCGTGGTCAAACCCTCCCTCTGCAAGCGAACAACCCTCTTCGTCTTAAAAGGAGGAGCCTTTTTTCTCTCTACTATAATTTAGAAACAGCTTCACGGCCAAAAGCTACCCTCTTTTTCAAAGAGGGGAATGAATTTCGCTTGCGGAAGAAAGGGGGAGATAACTTGGTCTGTGGACCGGTTCTTTTAGGTAGGGCGTTTTATGGATGTTACGAGACTGTAATTTTCAAGTGATTTATTAACGCTCTCTCGACGAAGCAATCTTTCGGATTTGCATTGATTTTTAAACCATGAACCTAAACCTTGAACTTTGAGTCCACTCCAAAAAGTAATCTTGGCTTATATACTCCTGCCAAATGAAAATCCGAGTTTTTGTCTCTTTCTTTTTCCCTTTGCCGTCGTTAAAATTATAAACCGTAGCTACGGCTATGCTTGATAATTTTGCCTAGGCAAAGAAAAAAATAAAATCGTCAAAATTTTCGGGTTATCATTAAGCATGAGTATAATTGCCAAAAAAATGAATTTCTATTTTTTAAAAACATTGATTTATAGCTACCTGGAAAGAAACCTGATTCAGAATTTTTAACTCTTTTCCTCCTTGACTTTAGTTTTCGGAGCAAACTCAACTTTTAACCTTGAACCTGAAACTTGAAACTCAAAACTCAAAACGGAACCGCCCGCTGGCATAACTGCAACGGCATCCCAAAAGGGTCGCGCAACATAATAATATGCGTGCCGTCCGCTTTTTTTACTTCTTCCACAAAAACGGCCTGGACTTTTTCTAAACGCTCCCTGTCCATTTGTGCGTTTTCGGAAACAAAGGCAACGTGAAAGGTTAGTGGATGTTGCTGTGTAAAATCGGTTATGACGGCGTCGGGCCTGTGGTAAAACTCTATGATTACCCTACCACTGCTATCCGCGAGGAAATTCATAAACGGCGGCTCTTTTTGTTCGGAGGCTATGGTAAGGCTTAGGTTTTTAGTGTACCATTGTACCACTTCTTCTATATTCGCTACGTTGACCGCAAAATGTTCAAAAACCATAAGCTACCCATTTGATCGTTATAGAGAACAAATGTATCTCTTTTAAATCGGAAGATTAGTTTAAATTTGCACACTTAAATAGTAGAACCATGTTACAGTTACAGGTTATCCGGGAGCAGAAGGACGATATCATCATTGCCCTAAAAAAACGGAATATCGATGGAAATGCATTACTTGGAGAAGTAGTGCAGTTAGATGAAAAAAGACGTGCCACACAAACACGTTTAGATTCCGTCCTGGCAGAATCCAACGCATTTGCCAAGGAAATCGGCATCCTGTACACATCTGGAAAGGCGGAAGAGGCCAACGGATTAAAAGAAAAAACAGCAGCTTTAAAGGAGGAGTCCAAACAATTAGGTGATGATTTGACCACCACGGCAGATGCGCTCCAAACCTTGTTGTACCAAATACCGAACGTACCGCACAGCTCCGTTCCGGCAGGCAGTTCAGAAACGGATAATGAGGAAGTGTCCCGAGAGGGCGATATTCCAAAACTAGTAACCAATGCCCTACCCCACTGGGACCTGGCAAAGAAATATGATATCATAGATTTTGAACTGGGCGTAAAAATTGCAGGTGCGGGATTCCCTGTCTATAAAGGCAAAGGTGCCCGTTTACAACGGGCCTTGATCGCTTATTTTTTAGATAAAAATACTGCCGCCGGCTATATCGAAATACAAGTGCCACACTTGGTCAACGAAGCTTCTGGCTACGGTACCGGGCAGTTGCCCGATAAGGAAGGGCAGATGTACTACATTACCGCGGACGACTTGTATCTTATTCCCACCGCAGAAGTTCCCATAACCAATATCTTTAGGGACGTTATTTTAAACGAGAAAGATTTTCCCGTTAGGTATACGGGCTACACACCCTGCTTTAGAAGGGAGGCCGGCAGTTACGGCGCACACGTTCGTGGCCTAAACCGCTTGCACCAGTTCGATAAAGTAGAAATTGTACGTGTAGAACATCCGAGCAAGTCCTACGAGGCCTTGGATGGCATGGTAGCCCACGTGAAAGAAATTTTACGCGAGTTGAAATTGCCTTATAGAATACTTCGTCTTTGTGGAGGCGACTTGGGCTTTACCGCTGCCCTGACCTATGATTTTGAGGTGTTTTCTACCGCTCAGGACCGTTGGTTGGAAATTAGCTCGGTTTCCAATTTTGAGACCTACCAGGCCAATCGCTTGAAACTTCGCTACAAGGACGAAAACGGAAAGAGTCAGTTAGCACACACGCTTAATGGAAGTGCTCTGGCCCTGCCCCGCGTTTTGGCGGGTATCCTAGAAAATTACCAGACTGCGGATGGCATTGAGATTCCAGAGGTACTGGTGCCGTATTGCGGGTTTGATAGGATAGATTAGTAAGTTAGTTTAAATCCCAAAAAACAACGCTCTAATTTTAATAGAATAAAACATTACGTGCAACCCTAAAGAATCTTACAAATCCTTTAACATCAACCTATCGCCATCTTCGTATCTTTGAATATGCGGCTTATTTTCCTCTTACTATCGTTTTTTATGGTCATAAACCTCGCTACGGCCCAAGAGGATTTCTTGGCCAAGCAGTATTTTGAGGATGGCGATTTTGAGAAAGCTGTCGTTTTTTACGAGAAACTGGTCGAAAAAAGTCCAAGAAGAACCGATTATCAACAAGGTCTCGTAGCCTGTTACCAGCAATTGGAACGCTACCAAGACGCCAAACGTTTTTTAATGGAGCAATTGGAAGGTAGAAGCCCGCATCCTTCGCTGCTTATCGAGTTGGGTTACAACTATACACTACAAGATTCTACCGCCCAGGCCAATGAATATTACGACATGGCTGTAAACGTTATTACCGAGAACCCAAACTATGGTTACGTTCTAGGTACCCAATTTCAAAAGTACAGCTTGTTGGACAGGGCGATCGTAGCCTACCAAAAAGCAATGGAACTAAATCCCGAATTGGACTATAATTTTCAGTTAGCTCGTATTTACGGGGAACAGGGCAATGTGGACAAAATGTACCGCTCCTACCTAAACCTAATGAGCAACGGGAAAACATCAAAATCCAATATCTTAAGAAGTATAGACGCTTTTATAACTTCCGATGCGGAAAGTTCTAATAATGTGGCACTAAAAACCATTTTATTGGAGAACGTGCAGCAAAACCCCGATGTCATCTGGAACGAACTGCTCAGCTGGCTATTTGTACAACAACAACAGTACGGCAGTGCATTTAGGCAAGAGAAAGCTATCTACAAACGTATGGGAGGCGGCAATACGCAGCGATTGGAAAGTTTAGGGAAACTAGCCCTTGAAGAAAACGATACCGATGTGGCTGGAGAAATCTATGAATATATCATAAAGGAATCCAATGATATGATTACCGTATTGGACGCGGAACTGAACCTCATAGACATCGATTTGCGGGCTTTCAAGGACAATCAACTGGATGCCATTCAAAAAAGATACGAAACACTGATCGAAATCCACGGCTACCAAACCCAGACCTTGCAGCTCCAGGTAGCATATGCAAATTTCCTGACCTTCCGAAAGGATAATCCGGAACCCGCAATTGACATATTAAAGAACGCCTTGGAGCTTCCCCTGAACGAAAGGGGAACCGCCTATTTAAAATTGGCGCTGGGCGATATTCTGGTCTACAACAAAAAGTTCAACGAAGCCTTGATCTATTTCTCTCAGATACAGCAAAAACTAAAGAACGATATCCTAGGGCAGAACGCACGCTACAAAGTGGCCGAGACCAGTTTTTATAAGGGCGATTTTGAGTGGGCCTTGACCCAGTTAAAAGTGCTGCGGGGTTCCACTTCCCAACTTATTGCCAACGATGCCATGCAGTTAAGTTTGTTGATTTCCGATAATTCCCTAGAAGATTCCACACAAACCGCACTTAAAAAGTATGCCAGGGCCGATTTCCTCGCCTACCAGAACAAAACACAGGAAGCCGTGGACGCCTTGGAAGACATTCTCCAGAACCATAAAGGCGAAAAAATAGAGGACGAGGCCTTATTAAAACAGGCACAACTTTTAGAATCGCAAGAAAAATATGAGGCGGCGGAATTCAATTACCTAAAAATAACGGAATTTTACGGTAACGGAATCCTAGCGGACGATGCCTATTTTGCCTTGGGCGAACTGTACCGCAAAACCTTGAATCAGCCCGAAAAAGCCAAAGCACAATTCGAAAAGATCATTTACAACTATCAGGACAGCTACTATTTCCCACAGGCCCGAAAGAACTTTAGGATGTTACGTGGGGATGCTGTTAATTAGGTTTCAGGTTTCAGGTTTCAGGTTTCAGGTTTCAGGTTTCAGGTTTCAGGTTTCAGGTTTCAGGTTTCAGGTTTCAGGTTTCAGGTTAAAATAAAATATTCAATCCACATGAATAGTATTATTCACACCGTTTTAGTTCAGCTAATTTTGAACTTGAATAGAATACCTATCTAAAGGAAGAAATCTAACTTATACCCAGACACCTTGAAATCAACCAAATAGCTTTTAAACCAAACTGAGCAAAGTCGAAGCATCAAGTTGAGTTGTATTTGTATTTGACTTTTGTATTTGACACTTGAACTTGAACTTTTTTTAAATGTATATCTACAACGTAACCACCAACATAGAAGAAAGCATCCAAGAAAAATGGATCAGCTGGATGAAGAAAAAACATATTCCCGATGTTTTGAACACCGGTAAGTTCCTAAACGCAAAAATGAGCAAGGTACTCGTGGAAGAAGATTTAGGCGGCGTTACCTATTCCGTTCAATTTGCGGTGGTTAGCAAGGCGCTTTTGGAAAGGTACTACCAAGAAGATGCACCACGACTGCGGCAGGAAGCCAATACGTTATTCGCGGGTAAGTTTGTCTCTTTTCGCACGGAGCTGGAGGTGGTAGACGAACAGTATGTAATGCGGCCCAGTGCCACCCATCAGCTATTTGCCTACGGGACACTACAGGAAAAAGAAGTACAGCTTGGCGTTTTTTCCAGGTTACTTTCGGGTGTAGACGATATACTGGGCAATTATAAAATAGCCGAGCAAAAAGTGGCCGACAGATATCCAACCGTAGCCTATACCAATAATCCCCAGCATCAACTTAAAGGAAAAGTCTACACCTTAAGCCCAGAAGAACTGGTAAGGGCCGACTTCTATGAAGGCGAGGGGTACAAGCGTATTGAGGTTTCGTTGGTTTCCGGCAACAAGGCATGGGTCTACATCGCCAAAAACATATAGGCAAAAACAAGCAACATGGGCAAGAAGAAGAAAAAGAAGGGAGAACCCTCCCGTAAAAAATACGATGAAAAGGGGCCTGTAAAGGCAAAAAAGTACTTGGGCCAGCATTTTCTTAAGGACGAAGGCATCGCGCAGCAAATCGCAGAAACCCTGAACCTAGAAGGCTATACCAATGTCATAGAAATAGGTCCCGGAACGGGTGTGCTTACCAAATATCTCCTACGACAGGAGATAGATCTTGTGGCCATGGACTTGGATTCGGATTCCATCGTCTACCTCAACCATAGTTTTCCTTTGGAGCATCCCAAGGTTTTGAAAGGCAAAGGCTCTTTTAAGGTCGTTGAGGCCGATTTTCTAAAGTACGACCTAAAACTGCTTTTTGGCAACGAACCCTTTGCCATAACAGGAAACTTCCCGTACAACATCTCCACACAGATTGTTTTTAAAATGCTGGAAATGAAGGAACAAGTTCCGGAATTTTCGGGCATGTTTCAAAAAGAGGTGGCGCAGCGCATTTGTGCAGAACATGGCAATAAAACATACGGTATTCTATCGGTCTTGGCCCAGGCTTTTTATGATGCGGAATATTTATTTACGGTACATCCACAGGTGTTCGACCCACCGCCCAAAGTACAATCGGGTGTGCTTAGGCTTACCCGAAAAGCAAATTTTGAATTGGGCTGCGATGAAAAACAGTTTTATAACGTAGTAAAAACGGCCTTTAACCAACGAAGAAAAACGTTGCGGAACAGCTTAAAATCTTTTGCACTTTCCGATATTCTCAAAGAAGACCCTATCTTTGACCTACGTCCGGAGCAACTGGCCGTTGCCGATTTTATAGTACTTACCAAGAAAATAACAAATGATACCCTTTAAACTTACAGAGGAATTCCTAAACGAAATAGAGCAGCTAATTTTCGCCAAGGATAATGTGGCCATCAATGCGCTGTTGGCCGACGTACACTTTGCGGATGTAGCCGAGATGATCAACGAACTCAATGCGCAAGAAGCTACCTATCTTATTAAGTTATTGGATACCGATAAGACTTCCGATATACTTACAGAACTTGATGAGGACGTGCGTGAGGCTATTCTTAGCAACCTTTCTTCAAAGGAAATTGCGGAGGAATTAGAGGGACTGGATACGGACGACGCGGTAGATATTATTTCGGAACTGCCCCACGATATAGTACAACAGGTGATTTCTGAAATAGAGGACCGGGAACACGCCAAGGATATTGTAGACCTGCTCCGGTACGACGAAAATTCGGCAGGTGGACTCATGGCCAAAGAGCTTGTAAAGGTCAATGAAAACTGGACGGTGACCCGTTGTGTAAGAGAAATGCGTGCCCAGGCAGAAAACGTAACCCGTGTCCACTCCATCTACGTGGTTGATAAGGATGAAAAATTAAAAGGCCGGCTTTCATTAAAAGATCTACTCACCGTTTCTACGGAAACACATATTAGAGAAATCTACATTCCTAAGGTAGATTATGTTAGGGTAAACGAAAAACCGGAGGAAGTAGCGAAGATCATGAGCAAGTACGATTTGGAAGCCATTCCCGTGGTAGATGAAATTGGCCGCCTTGTGGGCCGCATAACCATTGATGATATTATAGACGTTATCCGGGAGGAGGCGGACAAGGATTACCAAATGGCCGCCGGTATCTCACAGGACGTAGAGGCAGACGACAGTATTTGGGATCTGACACGAGCCCGAATCCCGTGGCTGATTTTAGGACTTTTTGGCGGGGCGGCAGCGGCGGTTATCATGGGAGGTTTTGAGGAAATGTTCCGCAAATACACCGTGCTGTTCCTTTTTACGCCCCTTATTGCGGCCATGGCGGGCAACGTTGGTGTGCAGTCTAGCGCCATCATCGTGCAAGGACTGGCCAATGACGATATTAAGGGAAGTATTGGAAGCCGACTCATAAAAGAAATGCTATTGGCCCTTCTTAATGGGGTTATTCTAGCCGTATTGCTCCTGCTTTTCACGTGGGCTTGGAAAGGAGATTTCCTCACCGCCTTGGCCATATCAGTTTCCCTGGTAGCAGTTATTGTGGTAGCTGGTTTCATTGGCACCTTCACCCCTTTGTTCCTAAACAAAAGAGGTATAGATCCCGCCATTGCCACAGGGCCTTTTATAACCACCAGTAACGATATTTTTGGAATCCTCATTTATTTTATGATCGCTAAAGTAATTTTAGGGATTTAGGTTTGGGCATTCCGCAGCAAAAAAGCTGCGTCGGGCTATTCGCACTACACGCTAGTTTGCTACTATCCCTAATGCAAAAACAAAGGATTACAAATGACCATCCGTCACATGAAAGACAAAAGTCATTTTGAAAAAAACTAATAGTAAAAGAAGCGATAGAATTTAAACAGTTAAAAAATACTTTTTTAAATGTATTGGAAACCTGTAAGGCTTGTCTTTTTTCTTGACTCCTGTTTATTGATTATTTTACTCATATCTTGATAAGATAAAAAATTAAAACAAAAGTATTTACCTGAATTAAATCCCATGAACCCCATCAACCTAAAAGAAAAGCAGGCATCTTTTACCCAAAAATGGCATCCCCACCAAATTGCCACGGTAGATGACATGCACGTGCTGCTGGCCAAGTTGCAGGGCGAATTTGTCTGGCATGCCCACGAAAAGGAAGACGAACTCTTCCAAGTACTTAAGGGCACCTTGTACATGAAATACAGGGACAGGACGGAAATCGTTCGTGAGGGCGAGATCATTGTAGTTCCCAAAGGAACGGAACACTGCCCAATGACCAAAAATAACGAAGTGGTAGAAGTACTAGTTTTTGAGAAACAACAAACGGCACACACGGGCAAGGTAAAACATGAGAAGACCCAAACCCATTATCCGAAAATATAAACGACATGAACGTATTACATGTAGATGTAAACCATCCCTTGATCATAGAGCAATTTAATGCCTTGGGCTTTCAAAACCATGAGGATTATACGAGTACAAAAGCCGAAATTGAAGCCAAAATACATGAGTACGACGGACTGATCATTCGCAGTCGGTTTACTTTGGACCAAGGGTTCTTGGAAAAAGCGGCCAACCTAAAATTTATTGCCCGTTTGGGAGCCGGCCTGGAAAACATAGATACCCGTTTTGCAAAAGAACAGGGCATTTTTCTGGCAGCCGCACCAGAAGGTAATAGAAACGCCGTTGGCGAACATACCTTGGGCATGTTGCTTTCCTTATTCAATAAACTGAACAAAGCGGACAAAGAGGTTCGCAATGGCATCTGGGACCGCGAAGGCAACAGAGGAGTGGAATTGGAAGGTAAGACCGTGGGGATCATCGGCTACGGAAACATGGGTAAGGCTTTTGCCAAAAAACTCAAGGGTTTTGATGTGCAGGTACTCTGCTATGACCTTAAAGGTGGTGTGGAGGACGAAAACGCCCGCCAAGTGGGAATTTTAGAGCTTTACCAAAAAACAGAAGTACTAAGCCTTCATGTTCCCCAAACGAAAGCGACCATAGGCATGATCAATGCGGAATTTATTGAAAAATTCCATCATCCTTTCTGGATATTGAACACCGCCAGGGGGAAATGTATACAAACGGCGGACTTGATAGTCGCCCTGCAATCGGGAAAAATTTTGGGGGCCGGACTTGATGTATTGGAATATGAAAAAGCTTCTTTCGAGGATATGTTCAAGGCTTCGGACCCAACAGATACCATGCCGAGAGCATTTAAGGAACTTTTAGGGATGGACAACGTAATCCTATCGCCGCACGTGGCGGGCTGGACGGTGGAAAGTAAAGAAAAACTGGCACAAACTGTGGTGGATAAGATAAAGGCCGAATTTTGTTGAACAGCTGCTGAAACAGCACATTTAAAATCTGTTAACAATACCCCTATCTTGCTATCAATTTTTTTGTTACATTTAGCAACAATTTTAACCACCAAAAAACAATAAAAATGTCCGAAGAAAATAAAGACCTAAATGACATGGCCGATGATACCATGGACAACGCAAATAAAAAAGCCGAAAACTTAGGCGATAAGGCCAATGATTCCTTTGGCAACGGAAAAGAAGAAACTAAGGATTTTGGCAATAAGGCCGAAGAATCATTTGATAATGCCAAGGAGAAATCAAGTAAGTTTGCAGACGACCCAACAGAGGAAGATGTCAAAAAAACCTTTCCCCCTAATAACCCTGATAATGGTAAAATGGTTGCCATAATTGCGCACATTACCTTTATCGGATGGATTATTGCTATCATTATGAACAGTAACAATAAAACAGAACTGGGAAGCTATTACATTAGACAGCTACTTGGAATATACTTAGTATTTTTTGCCTTATCTTTTATTCCATTAGTAGGGTGTTTTACTTGGATTTTTGCAGTGGTCCTTATCGTCATGAGTGTCATTAACGCCGCTGCGGAAAAAATGGTTCCTACCCCTGTGGTCGGAGCGTATTTCCAAGACTGGTTTAAAAGTTTATAAATAAAGAAAAAGGTCGATACCGTATATCGACCTTTTTTATTGCTTTTTATTATCGTAATATTACGATATATGAACATTACTCATTAGACTTATCAAAAAGCAGCTATTCAATACCAGGAAAAATAAACTGGCCATTATTCTTTAAGGTTCTTTCAATTCTGGCTCGTTATTCTTCTTGCTGGACATGCTGACTGTGCGTTTCGGCCAATTTGCGTTCCAGTTCCGCCTGAAATTCTTCCATAACGGGTTTTACGGTGCTTTCGGGCAAATCGGAAATCTTAATATACATAAGTCCGTCTACCGAATTATTAAATAGGGGATCTACGTTAAAGGCAACTACTTTGGCGTTTTGCTTAATGTATTTCTTTATCAACACGGGCAAACGCAGATTGCCGGGTTCTACCTCATCTATCAAACGATCGAACTTATTCAAATCGGCCTTTGTTTCATCGAATACAAATTCCTTGTCCGCATCGTTGAGCTTTACCTTAAATTCCTTTTTGGGCATAATGTACTGGGCTACATAAGGATCCCAGTAATGCGATTTCATAAACTCGATCATTAGGGATTTGGAAAAGTTGGAAAACTGGTTGCTAATACTCACACCACCAATAAGGTATTTATGCTGCGGAAACCGTAAGGTAGTATGCACAATGCCCTTCCACAAAAGAAAAAGAGGCATAGGTTTTTGTTGGTATTCCTTAACAATATATGCCCGTCCCATTTCAATGGAATTTTGCATCATACCGTACAATTCCGGCTCTACCCGAAACAGATCTTGGAGGTAAAAACCATCGATGCCATACTTTGGGAAAATCTCCGAACCCATTCCCATCCGGTAAGCGCCAACGATGCATTTATCATCATCGTCCCACAAAAACAAATGGTGGTAATAGGTATCAAAAATATCCAAATCTATGGACTTATTAGTCCCTTCGCCAATGGCCCTAAAGGTAACCTCTCGCTGCCTCCCTATCTCTTTTAAAATAAAGGGCATGTCCTGTTCCTTAGCCAAGAACACCTCGTAATTCTTACTTTGTAGCAAGCGGCAGCCCTTTTCACGCAGCTTCTCTATTTCGCCCTGCATTACCTCTTTGCGCATGGCACCTGCTATCTTCTTTGGTGCTTTTGGGATTTTGAGCGAAGATGGCAACTGATCGATCAAGCGTTCCTTCTCATAGGCATTGGAAAGTATGTAGGTCTTTCTGCGAAGCAAGGCTGTAAACTCCTCTAAATTTTCCTGTTCGTTCTGTATCTGTAAGGAAATCGGTTGCCCGATACGTACCTTCAAAGGGCGGTTGCGTTGCGAGAGTACCTGTGACGGGATTAACGCCGTTCTAAAAATATCGCTCCACTTGGACATTCTATAGAAAATTTTACTATTCCTCCCATGAAAATATATGGGCACTACGGGCACTTGCGCCTTGCGGATCAATTTCATGGCGGCTTCTTCCCAAGGTTTGTCCACGATCAGTTTCCCGTCTTTGTGTGTTGATACTTCCCCCGCAGGAAATATACCAAGCGGATGCCCCTCATTAAGATGTTGGAACGCCTTTTTAAATCCTGCAATACTACTTCTGGCCGCTTTATGCTCCTCAAAAGGATTTACAGGCAGTACATACGGTGCCAAAGGTGCCATGCGCTCCAATAAAAAATTGGCCATAATCTTATAATCCTTGCGCACGGGCAATAGCAAGCGCATTAATAAAATCCCGTCAATACCCCCTAAAGGATGATTGGAAATAGTGATATAAGCTCCTTCTTTGGGTAATCTTTTAAAATCATCTTCGGGAATTTCGTAATCTATTTCGTAATGCTTCAAAATAGCTTCGGCATAGGCTTCACAATCCAAATGCGCTATAGTATCATAAAACGAGTTGATTTCAGAAATGCGCGTTACCTTCATGAGCACCCAAGCCAAGAATATACCCAAGTACCCATACTTGGATAAATTAATTGTCTTTGCTACTTCTTTTGCGGTCACCAAACCCATAGAAAAAATATTTTAAAGGGGTAAAGATAGGGAAAAGCCAAAGGGAGCTTTTTGTTTTCAATCATAAATATTTGCTTAAACCACCCTCATGCCCAACGAAAATCCGGGAATTTTAGCAAATCCGTTTCTTTCTCACTGGCGCAAAATTACCAAGTATAGCCATAGCTAAGGCGTTTAATTTTAAAGCCGTCTAAGTGGGAACAAAAAGAAAAAAATCCGGATTTTGAGTTGGTAGGAGTATACCTTACTTTACCACGAGCTGTACCGTTTCCTTTCCACGCTGTTCGAGTAATATTTCGTACCCGTTTTGTAGCGATTCCAATGATTTGGAATCAAAATGACGTATGGTATAAAGGGAAACCCCTTCGTGATGCACCACTTTAAAGGTACTCTTAAGCCTGTTCAACAAAGGTTCCAGGCCGCCAAATTTATTATCGACACAGACCGAAAAACTGATGGCGGAATTCTGGATCAGGTCTACCTTCATTTTGTGCTCGTGAAACAGTTTAAAAAGCTCGCTTATACTGTCCTCTACGATGAAGGAAAAATCCAAGGAAGATAATTTCATCAGTACCTGATTCTTTTTAACGATAAAACAGGGGACTTTTGGTTCTATCCCCACGCCCTTGCCTACCGTAGTACCCTTATCCTTTGGGTGTATAAAAGACTTTACATGCAAAGGTATTTCCTTGCGCTGTAAGGGCTGTAAGGTTTTGGGATGGATAACGGATGCACCGTAAAAAGCTAGCTCTATGGCTTCCCGGTAAGAAATGTTGTTCAATAATTGGGTTTCCTTAAAATACCTGGGATCTGCATTTAGCACGCCAGGAACGTCTTTCCATATCGTAACCGAATCTGCATTGAGACAATAGGCGAGAATTGCAGCCGTATAATCGGAGCCTTCCCTGCCCAAGGTGGTGGTAAAGTTATTGTCATCACTGCCCAAAAATCCTTGGGTAATATTCAACACGCCTTTATTTATTTTTGAGATGTTCTGTTGTGTCTTTTCCCAATTAACGGTCGTATCCCTATAACTGGTATTCGTCTTTATATAGTTTCTAACGTCTAGCCATTGGTTTTTGATGCCAATTTCTTCAAAATAAACGCTAATAATGGTAGTAGAAATTAGCTCGCCGTAGCCTACCACTTGATCGTAGACGAAGTTATAGTTGGGCGATTTGTTCCAAGCCAAAAATCCGTTTACCTCATCTATCAGCACTTTAATATCCCTATAAATCTTGTGTTGTGGATTAGGGAACAAGTCTTTGAGAATTGCGGAGTGATAGTCCACCACATCGGCTATCTTTCCAACAATGGCCGACTTATCCTTAAAATAGGCGTCAACGATGGCTTCCATGGCGTTTGTGGTCTTGCCCATGGCAGATATAACCAAAAGCGTATCGTCATAGCCTGTTTCCTCCAGTACTTTTACCACATTCTTAATACCGTCCGCATCTTTTACAGATGCGCCCCCAAATTTAAAAACCCTCATAAAAACCAGTATTTCTTTTAGCCCGACAAAGCGGGAAATCGTTCTATATATTGTCCAGATATGCCCTTATGCCCTGCTCGTTCAAGTGCACCACGTCCCAGTCACGCATCACGTTCGCTCCCTTACTTTCGTAAAACCTTATGGCGGGTTCGTTCCAGTCCAGGACTTCCCAGCTGATACGTTTAACACCTAGTTCATGGCCGTATACTACCACCCTGTTCAAAAGTGCGGTACCCACTCCGCTACCACGCATTTTCTCTGTAACAATTAGATCTTCCAAGTGAATTACGGTACCCTTCCATGTAGAGTATCTTGGATAGACCAATGCCAGACCTACAATGTTGCCTTTTTGTTCCGCTACAAAGCAATGAAACTTTTTTTGGGCACCAAAACCATCGCTGACCAAATCATCAATAGCGACCTCGACAGCATCGGCTTCGTTCTCAAACGCCGCTAATTCATTTATTAATGCTAATACTTGTGGCATGTCGGCAACCGATGCATCACGAATCAAATATTCCATATTGTTACAAATAAAACACAAAGTTATAAATTTAAAAAATGCAATTAAGTCGAAAACGATGTAGTTTCACAAAATGACCGATATTTGTGGTCTAAAGCTAACTAACCGTCCCTAATGACAAAAAAAAATCAGACCCTTGGAGAGTTTATCATCGAAAATCAAACTTCCTTCAAATACTCCTCCGGTGAACTTTCCAAACTCATTAATGCCATCCGTTTGGCCGCAAAAGTAGTAAACCACGAAGTAAACAAGGCCGGCTTGGTAGATATCCTGGGGGATGCTGGGGACACCAACATACAGGGCGAAGACCAGAAAAAATTGGATGTCTTTGCCAATGAAAAGTTTATATCTACCTTAAAAAACAGGGAAATTGTATGCGGAATTGCTTCGGAGGAAGAAGATAGCTTTATCGCCATTAACAGTAGCGACAATAACCATCAAAATAAATATGTGGTATTGATAGATCCTTTGGACGGCTCATCAAATGTGGATGTGAACGTCTCGGTTGGAACTATATTCTCTGTTTATCGTCGTGTCACTCCTGTTGGCACGCCGGTAACTTTAACAGATTTTCTTCAGCCCGGCAATAAACAGGTCGCGGCCGGTTATGTAATTTATGGCACTTCTACCATGCTGGTGTACACGACTGGAGATGGTGTTAACGGTTTTACATTGAATCCCGCTTTAGGAACATTTTATTTATCCCACCCCAATATGCAGTTTCCTGAAAATGGACAGATTTACTCCATAAATGAAGGAAACTATATTCATTTTCACCAAGGTGTAAAAGATTACATCAAATATTGCCAAATGGAGGAGGGCGATCGGCCCTATACCTCTAGATATATTGGCTCCTTGGTATCCGATTTTCATAGAAATATGATCAAGGGAGGCATTTACATGTATCCCAAGAGTAGTATTACCCAAAGCGGAAAATTACGTCTGCTTTACGAGTGCAATCCTATGGCCTTCCTCGCAGAACAGGCCAACGGTTTGGCGGTAGGTGGCCGCACCCGTATAATGGATATGCAACCCACGGAGCTGCACCAACGTGTCCCGTTCTTTTGTGGAAGCAGAAAAATGGTAGAAAAATTACAGGAATTTCTTGATAAGTACCATTAAAAAAGGGAGGCGAATGCCTCCCTTTTTTACTATACCAACAGAACCTTCTAATGTTTAAGAAGGTACAAATAATCCTCAAAATCTACCTTACCACTAAAAATAGCCACGGACCGCGCAATTACCTTATTTGCACTATCATCAGAAAAACCTAGACCAATAGCGTATTTCCTAAGTAGTGTCATTTCCTCGTCATCGATCATATGGTCGACAAAAATAATCTTAAAAAGATCATACAAACGCTCCAGCCTTTTTTCGGAATCTACAGGTGGTTCAATGGGATATGTATTCTGAGGTTTCATAACCTCCCTATACTCGCTATCGGAGATCTCCAATTTTCTGGCAAAACGATCCAACATTGTTTTTTCTTCGTCACTTATTTTACCATCAGAAGCGGCTAAAGTGGCCATAGCGGCAAAATGTGCCACATTTTTCCTATGTTCAGGATTCCCGTATAAATCTGTAAAAGACATAATTTCCGTTTATTTAGGGACAAATATAATTTTTTTAGGGTTCATAGTTTATATCCTATAGAAGTTTGTTTTCCCAGCTAATTCGTAATTTCACGGTGCTATGAAAAAACCCCTTTTGGAATTTACGGACAAGGGCATTTACTGTGCCGCCGCAAAAGTATATCTAGATCCCTGGAAACCTGTGGATAAGGCCATTATATCCCATGGCCATGCAGATCACAGCCGGTGGGGACACAAACAGTACATTACCCACCATAGAAATGTTCCCATCATCTCGCATCGTTTGGGAGACATTCAAGTTACGGGAAAAGAATGGGGCGAGACCTTCAGCATCAATAATGTGAAGTTTAGTCTACATCCTGCGGGACATATCATAGGTTCCTCCCAAATTAGGGTGGAGCACCAAGGAGAAGTATGGGTGTTTACAGGCGATTACAAAACAGAGAACGATGGTATATCTACGCCATACGAATCTGTTTCCTGCCACACCTTTATTACCGAATGTACCTTTGGTCTGCCCGCTTTTTCATGGACACCACAAAAAGAGGTATTGAACAATATTAACCAATGGTGGAGCCAAAATAAGGCAGATGGGTCAATATCGGTACTATTTGGTTACAGTTTGGGAAAAGCGCAACGTCTGCTGAAATATTTGGATACGGATATTGGCAAGATATATACCCATGGCGCCATTGAAAAAATGACGGCCGTTTTAAGACCTTTGGTCGATTTTCCAGAAACCACTTTGATTACGCGCGACACAAAAAAATCAGA
>Ga0208768_1000470_pt1 | contig 26959 bp, 26 predicted proteins | sample AntAceMetag02UK1_FD_184760 | JGI IMG/M metagenome (GOLD analysis project Ga0208768, IMG submission 184760) | Saline lake microbial communities from Ace Lake, Antarctica - Antarctic Ace Lake Metagenome 02UK1 (SPAdes) (version 2) | ecosystem: Environmental > Aquatic > Non-marine Saline and...
GATGTAACAAATGTTAGGTTTTTAGCACCGTCTGTCTGTAATACTTGCCCTGATGTGCCGTCTTGTACCGGTAAACTAAATGTTATATCAGATGAAATAATTGATCCTGCTCTAAGTCCTACATAATTTGAGCTATCAGTATCATACAATCTAACTTCACCTCTGGCTTTAACTAAAAATTCTCCGCCTGTTGTTTCAATATCACTGGTTGCTACTACTTTTCCGCCAGTTATTAAGTTACCGCCTGTTGCATTGGCTGTTACAGTTAATGCACTTAATGTACCAACTGATGTAATGTTAGTTTGTGCCACTGTTTCTAATGTACCAGCTATGTTTGTAAACACTCCACGTGTACCAGCTACATTTCCACCTGTAATATTCCCTGTAGCAACTACTTGAGCTCCAGTTATTAAGTTACCACCTGTTACATTACCTGTGAAAGTCGGGGCTGACGCCACCGAAATAGTTACTGTGTCTGTTGATACATTACCAGTAACAGTAATGTTAGTTCCGTCAGCAAATGTTAGAGTATCACCTACCGAGTCAGCCAATAATGAATTACCACCTGCTGATATAATACCAAACGCCTGGGCACTTGCTTGTGAAAATGCTAAATCTGTTGTGCCTAGTGTTATTGGGTCGTCGGTTGTTAGTTTCCAGGAAGTATCAGCATGTGATGATCCTTCAGTTACTAATACTGTCATACCAGCAGTAATATCCCCTGTGGCATCTGCATCTTTTGATCTTGCCCATGTTCCGTTTGCTCCAGAGCCCACTACCGTAACATAATATAATCCGTTCTGTGAAGCATCTGTTTGGCCTGTTACTAAAATACGATCTTTTAAAGATACACTAGCACCATCTAATGTTGCTGGGGCACTTCCTCCTACTGTAACATTAGAGTCCGACAAAAGTCTGACACTTTGTTTATAATCAGAGTCTTGTAATTGATGGGCCCTAGGTCTAGTTAATCCCATTATAATCTTCCTACTACTACCTCAATGTCGTGGACAGTTGGGTTTTCTACTGTGTCCTCGTCCTTAGGTACATATTCTAGAGATTTACCTACTACACTACCCGGAAGTGGGTTAAGACCTCCTCCTGTTCCTATACCTTTCTGTTGAGATATTACTACCATTTCACCTTTTTGTATCGGTCCTATTACCTTACATGGTACACGTCCTGTTAATGCCAGAGCAATAACATGTTCGCCCTCACATTGTGAATTCATTAAATGTGCTGGTAATGTTGATACAATTCCTGCTATTGCTTGTGTGTTTGTTGTGTCAGCACATGTAACTTCCTTCTCTCCACCAAATGCTAAAATAGTACCTGGTTCATATTGTTTATCAGCTTCATAGTTCTCGGCCAAATCAGCATACTGTGCTGAAGTTGCTGTTGCATGCACGGTATCAAACGCATTATCCGTTTGTCCAATATTACCTGTTCCATCAACTCCTGTTTTAGCAAAACTAATTGCAGAAACTAATCCTGCAGTAATTAAGTTACCACCTGTTACATTACCGGTTGCTACTACTTGAGCACCTGTGTTTATGTTACCACCAGTTACATTGCCAGTTGCTACTACTTGAGCTCCAGTGATTAAATTACCACCTGTTATATTCCCAGTTGCTACTACTTGAGCACCTGTGGTTAAGTTGCCACCTGTTATATTACCAGTTGCCGTTAATGCGTCAGTTGCTTTAGCATATGTAAGTCCAGCATCTGCTCCAGTTGTTCCGCCATCATTAAATTGTACTTGAGTAGTTAACCCAGCTGGTGATACTGATGAAACAACATTTGTTAATAAACTCCCGTCACCTTTAATATAATTACCAGTAACGTTACCACCTGTGTTTATGTTACCACCTGTTACATTACCAGTTGCTACTACTTGAGCACCTGTGTTTATGTTACCACCTGTTACATTACCAGTTGCTACTACTTGAGCACCTGTGTTTATGTTACCACCTGTTACATTACCAGTTGCTATTACTTGAGCTCCTGTGATTAAGTTACCGCCAGTTACATTGCCTGTTGCAACTACTTGTGCACCAGTTATTAAGTTACCACCTGTTATGTTTGCTGTCACTGTGACTGCTGATAGTGTACCAAGTGACGTAATATTAGTTTGGGCCGCAGTTTCTAATGTACCAGCTATGTTTGTAAATAACCCACGTGTACCAGCTACATTACCGCCAGTTATATTACCAGTTGCTATTACTTGAGCTCCTGTGTTTAAGTTACCACCAGTAACGTTACCAGTTGCTACTACTTGAGCACCTGTGGTTAAGTTGCCACCTGTTACATTACCAGCAACGGTAAGAGCGTTTGTTGTTTTATTGTATGTAAAGTCCGAGTCTGCACCAAATGCTTCTCCGTCATTGAATAATACCTGCGTATCATCACCTGCGACATTACTGTCAAACAGATATAACTCATCAAAGTTATCATTTACTTTATCAAATGCTGTACGTAACGGATCACCTGATCCATCGTTGACTGCGGTTCCGAGATTAATTGTTTGTTTGGCCATATTTTCTGTTCTCCACAACTATTTATCACAAATGGCAGACATAAAAAAGCACTCCGAAGAGTGCTTTTTAGTTTATTGCTTGTGAGCTTTTTGTTATTTAATAACTACTTCAATGACACCTTCTCCACCTTCCCAGTTCTCAAGTGCTTTACCAATTACAGCACCGTATGTTGGGCTAGCTTCTGCTCTGGCCATACCGTTGCCAGCTGATACCATCATGTCGCCTTTTTGTACAGAGCCTGTAACTTTACATGGTACTCGACCAGTTAATGCTACAAATACTGTATGTTCAGCGTCAAGTCTTTCATTCATTCTGTACGCTGGATCTGTTGAAACTACACCAGCTACTTTAGTACAATGATCAATATCACATGTTGAAACTTCTTTCTCTCCACCAAAGTGTACAACTGTACCTGGTTCGATTTCAGCATCAGCTTCGTATTTCTCAGCCAAATCAGCATACTGTGCTGAAGTTGCTGTTGCATGCACGGTATCAAACGCATTATCCGTTTGTCCAATATTACCTGTTCCATCAACTCCTGTTTTAGCAAAACTAATTGCAGAAACTAATCCTGCAGTAATTAAGTTACCACCTGTTACATTACCGGTTACATGAACTGTTTTCCATCCCACTGACGCATTACCAATTGCGTAAGTTGCATTTGTTACTGGCATAATATTGCCTTTAATGTCAACCTCACCTGATGTTTGAGCTGTTACTGTAGATTCACCACCGCCGGAATCCAGGTTAGTAACAGTTGTTGTTGTAGTAATTTTACGTACTTCAACTACATCACCTGTTGCTGGAGCTTCTGTAAATGTCATTGTAGTAGTTGACACTGCGTAAGCAGTAGTCGGTAATTGTACAACACCGTTAATACTTACTATACATGAAGCTGTTGTTTGTGATTCAGAGAGTGTAAATGCCACTGTTGAGTCATCACCATTAAATGTTTGTGAAGCGATGGTTGTAAATGATAACGCTCCAACTGTTTCCCAACCATCCGCTAAGGAATATTGTTCTAGTGTGTCTGCCGTAGTACTGAATCGTAACATACCAACTACGCCAACTGCTGGACGTTCTGCGTTAGTACCTTGTGCAATCATTACAGATGTAGTTGTATTAACTTTTAACGCCGCATCTGTTGTTGCTGAAGTTCCACCAATTAATACCGTGGATCCAGTAGTTGTAAAGTTAGCGTTATCAGCTAATAGTCCACTTGCTCCTGCAAATGTAACACGTGTTGCTGTTAAGTCTGATGCTAATACTGAACTACCAGTAACAGTACTTGTTGCTGACACTTTACCGCCAGTAACTAAGTTCCCACCATTTACGTTGCCTGTAGCAACTACTTGAGCACCAGTAATTAAATTACCGCCTGTTACATTACCAGTTGCTACTACAAGACCTGCAGTGTTTAAGTTACCACCTGTTACATTACCTGTAGCTACTACTTGAGCACCAGTGTTTAAGTTACCACCTGTTACATTACCTGTAGCAGTTACATAACCGCCTGTTGTAAAGTTTGAAGCATCTAAGTCAGTGCCGTCCCATGTTAGTGCCGCGGCTGTTGTTAGCTCGCCAGTTGAGGCAAATACAAGGCCTGTGTCGTCTAAGTCAACAATAGTAAGTTCGTTACCTGTAGCAACATTAATTTTACCTGTTCCATTAGCCGCAAGTTCTAAATTACCGTTTGTATTTGTTGATGTAATAGTGTTTGCATCAAGTGAAAGATTATCAGCAACTACTTTACCGAACTCAGCTGTACCTAGTGTTCCTGAAACAACTTCTGATGATATACTAGCATCTGAGAAGTATTTAAATGTGTTAGCAGTTGTGTCAAATCCCATAAATGCAATTTTTTCACTACCTTCAAAGTAGTACAATGATAGACCACGATCTTTAGCATCATCTGATTCTAATGCGGCATTGTCTGTCCCACGACCTAGCTGGAAGATTGGATCAGCAACTTGAGTAACTGTTGAGTTAACTGTAGTTGTAGTACCCTGAACAACCAGATTACCTGTAACTGTTAGTGTATCACCAATTGTAACGTCATCTGGTAAGCTAATAGTTAAAGTATCTGTAGCTGAAACTGTTACAGCAATTTCGTTAGCTGTTCCTGCAAATGTTAATGTGTCGCCATCACCAATAGCTTGTGTATTTGAGCCGTCACTAATTGTAAGGACAGAAGATAGTAAATCATCAACGTATGCTTTTGTAGCCGCGTCTTGAGCTCCTACTGGGTCAGCAACTAACGTAAGTTTGTTTGATCCCATGTTCAATATACTTGCGCCAGCAATTGTAACTGCACCAACTTCTAAGCTACCGCCAACAAGTTTTGCTGAAGTGATTAAGTTACCACCAGTTATATTACCAGTTGCAATTACTTGAGCACCTGTATTTAAGTTACCACCTGTTACATTACCAGTTGCTACTACAAGACCTGCAGTGATCAAGTTACCACCTGTTATGTTTGCTGTTGCAACTACTTGAGCACCTGTATTTAAGTTACCACCTGTTACATTACCAGTTGCTACTACAAGACCTGCAGTGATTACGTTACCACCAGTTACATTACCTGTAGCAACTACTTGAGCACCAGTAATTAAATTACCACCTGTTACATTACCTGTAGCAACAATTGTGTCATCAGCCGCTATTGTGCCGACACGTATACCAACATAGTCTGTTGGATTAATTGCTGTTGCTGTTCCTGCTGAATCTGTTGTTGCAAATATAAATAGGTCTGCTGACTCATCATATCCCATGAACACTGAAGCGTCATCGCCTCGTTCACCATAGATACCCATGTCTCTAGCGCCACCAGTTCCTGTTACATCCGAGTTAAGTATCATCACTGCATCTTCAACTGTTGTATTAGTTGTTGAAACTGTAGTAGTTGCACCGTTAACTGTAAGGTTTCCTGACACTATCAGGTTTGACCCGTACGTTAAGTTGTCTTCTAACCTGCCCCCTGTAACAGTCTTTGCTACCATTTTTGCCGCTGTAATGGTTGCATCTGTTATTTGATTATTTTTAATTCTTGTGACTGCCATTTTTTTATTTCCTTATAATTGCTTCTTTCTATCTGTTAAGAGTGGACACACTCCCGTATATCTAACTGTTAGATAACGGCATGCCCTACCCGTTACTAAACATATTTATTACGTTATGCGATTTTTAGTCTGATACAACCTACGTAAACTGCTGAGTTAATTGAATAAAGTGCGTATATTAAGTTACTTAATATCCGCCTGTTAACCCTACTCTTTTCCAGGTATCTGTAGCTGTACATACATAGATGTAGTTTGCGTCCCAGGAAATTTGGCCTGCTGTACCTGTTGCATTTGCTAATTTAGTTGCTTGTGGTGCTTGTAGTAGTCCACCAATTGTTAGGGTACCTCCTACAGTTAATGCGTCGGTTGTTTTATCATAAGTTAATCCTGCATCTGCCCCAGTTGACCCTGCATCATTAAACTGTACCTGTGTTGTTGATCCTGCGGCATCAGATATTGCATTGTATAATGTTTTAGTTAAGAATCTAGCTGTTATTTTGTCGCCAGCCGCTGGAGATTCTGTAAAAGTAAGTGTAGTAGTGCTAACATTGTATGCTGTTCCGCCAAGTTGTAATACACCGTTAACGTCAACTATTAATCCGTCGGTGGTCGATGATGCTGATAGTGTAAATGCTACTGTTGATCCATCGCCATCAAAGTTGTCAACTATCGGAGTGTAGTCTCCTATACCTTCCCAACCTGCACCATCGTATAGTTCTAATAATCCAGTTGAGCTATTGTATCTTGTTAGCCCTGTCTCAGGGGATCCGCTACGCTGTGCTGTGGTTCCTACAGGTATAACAAATCCAGTTGTTCCTACTATCTGAACAACACCGGTCTCAGCATCAAATATAATATCATCGCTTGGTGTTGTTGAGGTAAATGTCACATTAGATATTGTTAAATTGCCTATTGACGCATCTGAGCCTCCGGCGACTATTGCATCATCAACATATTTTTTACTAGCTACATCCTGATCTTGTACCGGGTCAACAACATTGTTTATAAATGATGTTGACATATTGATGTTACCAGACCCGTTAGGCGATAACACTATGTCGGCGTTACTATTAACTGATAATATTGAATTGTTTGATAATTGGATGTTGCCTGCTGTAACATTGCCTGCTACTGTGAGAAGATCTGTTGCAGTGCCCGTACCTATAGCAACTTTGTTATTAACATAGTCAATTACTAGAGTGGTTGTGTCAAATGTTAAATTAGTATCCCTAGCAAGATCATCTCGCAAGAGTCTACCTGAAATTCGGCCTTGAGCCATGGTATCTCCTCATCCTCCGTGTTTCACGGATAACCTTGTTCTATCGCAGGTTTACCTCGGTTTGTCCACTTGCCAAATGCAAGTTTATGCGTTTATTTATCTAGTTAGTTAAGTTGGAGTTTGGCCAATACCTTGGATGACTGTTACAGTTTCTCCGGTCGGTACTGCTTCTGCGAACGTTATATTATCTGATGATAATGTAAAGTGTGTTGTTGCTTCTTGATGTACTCCACCTATAAAGACAAGTACTTGTGTAACACTAGTAGGGGTTGTTGTTAGGGTAAATGTAGCTGTTGATGCGTCACCAGTATATGTGTTAATTACCAATGTTTTTTCACCATCAAGTGCCACTTGTTTGAATACTGTTCCGTTAAAGTATTCCATTCTTCCAATATCAGTGTTAAATCTAAAAGTACCGAACCTCGGAGCGGAAGGTCTGTTACTGCTTGCTCCGCTAGGTATAGTAATAGCTTTAGCATTACTATCCACCATTGGCTCTTTTAAAAATTTACCTGCTGACATTACTTAACTAGATACTCGTGTACGAAGCTACGCAGTTTATCGACGTTACTGTATTTGCTGTTGCTGATATAAAGTCGCCGTTTGCTAACAGTAGTTTCTCAGAACTTGCATAAAGTTGGTATGTATCATTTGCCGCAATTGTTAGTCCATCAACTAACAGATTAGTGTTAGACACTGATCCACCGCTCGGAACTAAGTTAATGTCAAGATCAACTGATGCCACTGAATAGTTTGTAAACGATATAAATGTAATAGCCGAATTGTTAGTACTTGTATAAACAGTTGTTGCACTGTCTGCTACTAAGGTTGCTGAAATTGCCATTTGTTATTTCCTAAAATATAATGCCATACACGATGGCTTTTGATTTACTTACTAGCTCGTCTGCTACTGTGTCAGTGACTATATATAATCCTGTACCACCACTGCTAGCTTCTTTTGCATAAAGTTTTGTAATATTTGCTTCTGCACCTGGATCACTTACTTCACTTAAATTAACTACAGAACTAATTGATGTTATCCCTGAACCATTTGGTGCTATTGCTATATTACCGTTTGACGAGGATACAATACTTTTATTGTTAACATCTAAGTTTCCTCCCAATACAGGTGTTGTATCATCAACAACTTCTGTTAATCCTGTTACAGATCTAACAACAGGAATAAGTATTCCATCACCTTGATCAAGTTGCCAGGTATCTGTAGATTCAACATATACTATTCTAGCATCAGTTGCTGACCCCCTATCAATCTGCAATCCAGATAAGTTACCAGTTACGCCGGCACCGCCTTCACCTTTGTTTAATACAATAACTCGGTCTTGTATGTCTGTATCTGTAGAATTAACTGTGGTTTGTGTACCTGCAACTGTTAAGTTACCGGCTATACTAACAGAACTTGCAGTCAATGTAATTACATCACTTGCACCTGTTGCAGTGATATCATAGTTACCGTTTATTCTTTTATGTGTGCTCATTCTCTTTTCCTATTATAGCTTATTTATCTTTAACTTAAACTCGGCCATAGCTATTGTCTCTACATTATTTTTATTAAATGTAACATCTACAGACTCAGGTCCCATGACTCTAAAAAGTGTTACTTTAGGAAATGCTTTAGCTATATCGTTAAGTTGATATATCCAATTTCCTGCAAATGTTGGGTCAGCTGTGCTTAGTTTATAAAATTCAGTATCTGCATAAATGTTATTAAATTTTTCATCAGTTGTTCCTAAATCAAATCCTAGCAAAAATACATGTGTTGCCCCGTCTATACATGCTCTAGATACTGCTACAGGTCCCGAGCTATTGCCGTAATACGGGCGTTCTATTTTATGAGACTTTGATCCTTCTATAGGTCTGCGGGTCCAAAATTTAACTTGGTTATCTATGCCGTCTTCTTGAATTTTGTTTGCAATTAATCGATCAGTTGCTATTAATACATGGGGCATGAATTCTCTATAGATAGCATTACACCCATACACTAGTCCTTTATTTTTTAACTCTATAGGATCTACTGCTAGTCTACTCTTGCCATTTCCTAATACAAATGCTATTGTCATAAAAAAATCCTCTCAGTGTATTTACTAAGAGGATTCTTAGAGCTTAAAAAAATATTAATTTTTAAACTGCTGTTAATCGTAACATAGATTCAGCTGAGTCGTCTTCTACTGCCCATGTATAGATAACATTGTCATAATCAATCAATTTGTTTTGTTTGATTCTTTTGATAGCTTTTGGTTCACCGGCTGTGTTCAATCCTACTATAGAACATTCACCTGCGTCGAGGCCTGTTATTTTGTTAACAAGATAGCAAACACCCTGAACTGATCCACCATCATTTGAAACTGTAAATTTCCTTGAGCCTTTTTGGTTAAGAATGTAACCTTCGAAGTCTGTTCCGCCTACATCCGCTCTTACTGGAATAGTTGCTTGTGCATTAACACCGGTTGGTCCAAGATATCTTTTGTTTACTGGTCTACCCATTTTATTATTTCTCCTTAAAGAAGTCCAATGTGGGTTCTATCCACTACGCGGTGTGGTACACTGCATAAAAGCACTATTGCTCTCACAGTTATTTACCTAAATTTAAGTCAAAAAAAAGCACCCCTAAAGGTGCTTTTTTAATACTGTGTAGTACAATGTCTAAATCATTACGTAAGTTCGACCTACTGGAATGATAGATTAGCCATTGAAATCTCACCAAGGTAATCACCTGCGTTACCAAATGATGATGCTGTATTTGATAATTCAACGTAACCATATCTTGTTAAGAATGAAACTACTGGTTCAAATGTTGATGGATCTAAAACAACACCTGAGCTCATTAGTGGAACGTATGGGCAATAAAACGCTGCCGCATCTGATTCACTTGAGCCTTTATAACCTACTAACACTGCTTGCGTATCTGCCGCATATGAGTCAACATATACTTTCATAGCACCGTTTAAAGTACCTACGAATTTAGTGTTTGTTGGAGCTTCAAAAGTACCTTCTGTACTACGAGCAAAAGCTGAAGTAGTTGCAGATTGTAGTACTGTTAATGCCGCTGGCGATACAACTGCCCAGTTACCTGCACCACGTCGTGTACGCTGTGCGATTTTGTTAGCTGTTCTATTAATAAGAACTGCTAATGCCGCATGCTCGTCACCAACAAATGTTGCTGTACCTGATACTGTAGCTTGATCGTATGCTTCTTCTGTTGCCGCAAGTGCTCTTAGTGATGCAAGAACTTCTTGGTCGATTTCAGCAGTAATTTCTTGTGCTAAAGCCGCCATTATTTCTGCTTCAACGTCGATACCGTGCATTGCTTGAGCATCTTGAGCCGCTTCAAACGTCCAACGTGCTTGCAATTTACGTGTTTTAGCTTCAACAGCTTGTTTAAGAATTTGTACAGAAATCTTACGACCTCCGTTACCTTCTTTAGCCGCTGTTGCGTCTGCTAGTCCAGCAGTGCCGTCACCGGAATAAGCAGTAGCAATTTTGAATGGGCTTAGAGCTTCATCGCCTGCTAATACATCGTTTGCTGTTCCTGTAGCATTGTTTGCTTCAGCATATCTTACACGTAATGTGTGGATTTGTCCAACTGGACCAGTCATTGGTTGTACACCAACTAATTCGTTTGCAATAACTGTCGGCATTACACGTCTGATTACAGGTAGGATTACACGGTTAAGTGTAGCTACGTTACCAGCTGTTGTTGTGCCTGCGGCTGATGCTTCTGCTAAGTGTCTTTTTGTATTTTCTAAAATAACACTCATTGAATTGCGTTTAGAGCCTTGTAGACCTTCTAATAATGCGTCTTTGGTCTCACCCCAACGGCTTTCAAGTAGTTCATTTGACATATCTAATTTCTCCTAATGTCGGTACTTAAATTCCTGCTAGCTTTTTTAAAGAGATGATATTGCTATCTTCTTCTTTATACTCAACTGGCATGGATTTATCCCCAGTAACTTCCTTAACAGATTCTGTAAGTGGTGTCTTGTTAGATCTCACTACATTCTCGTTAAGCACCGCTGGGAGATACTTGTTAAAAGTGGCATCTAATTTCTTAGTTTGCACACTTTCTAATAAATTTCGCATAACTTCTGCTTTTTCATCGTTTAACGGACTTAAAAGCTCATCTAATTTTGCTGTACGCTTATTAGAATCTTTAATAATACGAATATCTTGTTCTTTTGACTCAACCAACTTAGTAGTTTCGTCGAGTACTTTGGTTGTTTCTTCTAGTTGTCGATCTTTTTGTTCGATAGTTGACATCAACTTACGGATTTCTGCGTTCTCATTTAAATGAGTACCAGCAAATTCGCTTGCAAATGTTTCAAATATCTTACGTCCAAAGCTGTTCTCACGAGCAACTTTGATATCTTCTTGCAACTGAGAGAGTTCTGCTTTCAAGTGCTTGGCAACTGCATTAGTCATTTTCTCTGCAGATTCTGTAACGAACTTAGTTTTAAGTTCTTCTAGTTTCTGACGAGCGTCTGCAACAAGTTTGACTTTAGTTTCTACAACGTCTTGTTTATCTTGTGCAAATTCTTTAATTTCTGTAGCTAATGCTTCAACAACGAATGCTTCTAGTTTTTCAACTGTAGCACTTTGTTGTTTTCTGTCTTGTCTAAGATCTTTGATTTCTTCCGCTAATTTAGTAACCATAAAGTTATTAAATTTAGATGCGTTTTCTTTCATTGATACGTTAAACTTAACGCGGTCTTCTACTAACTGAGCTTTTTCAGCTTTCACTTCTTGTAACTCTGTAGTTAGACCTTCTGTTACCATGCGATCAATCGCTTCAACCATATTTTGTTTGTCATGTTCATAACGTTGTGCAAATTCCTCACGGAGCTCTGCACGAACCTGATCACGCGTTTCTTCTAGTTTAGAATTCCAAGCTTCTTGGATCTCTGTTCTAGTTTCTTCGTTAACCAGATCGCTATCTAGCAATGGTTTAATTACGTCTAGCATGCGATTCTCCTAAATCTTGAGATCTTTGATCAGCTTTATTACTTCGCCTTTCAAATATCTCTGTAATTTCGAATCCCCACCAGCTTCCTTAGCCATTTCCAACACCTTATGTCCATATTTCATGTTTATAAGTCCTTCATAAATCGCTGTTGGATAAGCGTTTGGTGCACTCGGTTGAGATACTATGTCGACAGTGATAATTTCAAAATCACTGACGTGTCCTGAGCCTTCGGAAACGTTACCACTTCCTCGACTAGAAACTCCTAATTTGACACCTGACTCAAGCATAGTTTTAACTAGCTGACCCATTGGTGTCGGTAATATTTTCAATTTACCATTACCGTTTGGTCCATCCATCCACATTTCTGTGATCATATGGCTTACACGGTCTAGGTTAATTTTTAAATCATCTGGGTGATCAACCTCACCAAGAACTGAATAACCACCTTTAACTTGTTCATTAAGGCTTTTTACAGCAGACTCAATTTCGTCAACTGGGTATACTCGGTCATTGGCATTTTTGACACCACCCTGGATACAGATACCTTTCAGAAAAAGGTCCTTGCCATCTTTTGAGCTTTCTGTGACTATATTAGCCGCGGTAAAGTTTAGATGTTCTCTTAGGTATGTTGTCATTCGTTAGTTAATCCCTATTATACTTTTTTAAGATCTGGCTTTGTAGTACCATGTGGCAATTCTTGTGCCTTAGGTGTTGGTGCGCCTTTTTCTTGTTCAACTTGGGCTGGGTGTGCATCTGCTAATTTCTCTTTAGATCCACCGTTTGCTGGTGTTGCGCCGCCGCCTGTTGCTGTATGATCAGTTGTATCTGCTTTAACTGGTGTTAAAGATACTGCTTCTTCAATAGTTGCTTCTTCTTTAGCTTCGAATGGCATTTCCATTTCTTCTTCTTCAGCGTCTTCTTCTGATTCAGCATCTACTTCAGCTTCTGGTTCCATTTCCATGTCACCTTCTTCAGCTTCGGGTGCTGTTTCATCAGCCATTAAGCCTTCAAATTCAGCCATAAGCTCGTCTAGTTTGTCTTCAAGATCAACTACACGGTCTTCTAATTCTTCTTCTGCTTCTTCATCTTCTAAAGCAATACCTTGTTCTTCAGCTTCAATGTCGCTAATAAGTTCATCAGCAGAGTCTCCGCCAATTTCTGTTGTGTCATCTTCAAAAGACTCTTCAACTGTTTCTTCAGCAACTTCTTCAACAGCTTCTTCAACTGTTTCATCTTCTGCCATTAAGTTTTCGTATATTTCACGTGATTTTTCCACTACTACTTCGTGGAACAGGTCTTTAGCTTTATCTTCTTCATCGTTAATGATGAATTCGATTAACTGTTCGAATTTGTTTTCCATTGTAAATTTTCTCCATATATGTGTAAGGCTAGTATACTATTTAATAGGAATGGGAATTATAGTGGAGTTTTTTGGCCAAAATAGGCCAAAAATGTAATATTTCTAGAAACTAGGTGCTTCTAGTGCTGGTGCGTATTGTTTTCTAACTTTTGTTAGTTTTTCTGACTGCTCATATGCACGAATATCGTTCATTTGTCTTAACTTAGATATTTGCTTAAGAGTTAATTTAGTTTTACGTAAATCGCCAAGTTTAATTCTACCGTTGTCGTCGTCGACGTTCTGGTATCCAGGTTCTGCTCTATCGTACATTTCGTTTAGTATCATAGTATTATTTATGCTTCTGGGGGTGTATCTATACCGCCTAAGTCAGGTGCAGTAATGTCTGGATTTTCCATATCTGCTTCTAATTCGTCTCCTGTTTCGAGATCTCCTTCGATTGCGCCTGGACTAATGCCTACAGATCTCATATCTGAGCCAGCAACTTCTGGATTACCAGCTTCGTTGCGTTCTTCTGCCCATAGTGTTTCATTTTCTAAAAGTTCTTCTTCTGTAAGTCCTAAGAATCTCTGCATCATGAAACGTTTACTCATATAAGGTAACGGTTCCATTTGTCCGAATACATTAACTCGCTGTGCATCTAACTCTGCTTGTCTGTATGATGCAAAGTTTTGTGGTGGGTTAAACTTGATCGAGAACACACCAGAGTCAATGTTAAATCCTCTCCATCGCATAAACATTTTAAATTCATCATCTAACTTTTGACCAATTTGGTTCTGTAGACGCATACAGTATTGGTTGAATCTATACTCTTGAATTAATGCTGTGCCTACTCTGCCATCGTTCATAGCTTGAGATGAATCTTCTGGTCCGCTTGGTAAGTATGAACTTGGTACTCGTAAACCACGTGATAATTTATTATTAAAGTATTTTAAGTCATCAATTTCGCCTAGGTTTTGTCCACCTGGTAATGTTTCAACTGATGATCCTCGACCATCTGCTGTTGTTGGGAAGAAGTAATCTTCATTAATTGACAGTGGATTGTATGTTGCATCCATAGTACCTGCACCACCGCCTATTGTCGGAATTCTACGTTGATGCACTTCGTTTTTAATACGTTCAACAAATGCCATTGCCATGTGGCTCGGCATATTACCTACATCAATTTTAAATATTCTACGCTCTGGTGCACGTTGTACACGATATATTAGTAGTGCATCTTCTAGTAATTCTTTCTGTTTGAACACTTTATATACGTTTTCTAGTATACTTGTACCAAACGGCCATGCACTGTCTAGCCCTTCACTAAGGCTTAAATGCACCACGTGTTCAGAATCTATACATAATTCATTTAATCCAGGCTGGAATCTACCGCCCCCTCCACCGCCTGTTGCATTAGGTGCTGAGTAGTTATTAGGTGCTGAATACCCTGCTCCTGCACTAGGTGGGTTTGTTGCTATATCTTGTGTTGTTTTTGCGGCTACTGTTAAGTTTTCAAAATTTGGATTAACATCTCTAACTACATACTGCTCAGGTTTTTTACCTTCGCTTTCGTTAACAATAACTCTTGCTACTTTTGACATATCCACCCACATCAGTTCAAATGTTTCTGGATCACGGATGAATACTTGGTCGCCGTACTTAATAGTATTACGGAACATTTTAAATGCACGTTGATCAAATTGATTTAGTTTGGTCCACTGTTGCAGTTGTTTTTTGATAATTGCAATTTCGTTGTCTGTTGGATTATCGTTAAATTGAATGTCAAATGCTGTGCTGTTTTCTTCGTTTGCTTGTGTGGAAAATTCTGCAATAATGTCTAAGCAAGCATTAATTTCTGAATCCATATCCATTGCTTCGTATTGATTATATCGTTCAACACGGTTAGGGTGTCCTGAATATACTTCTGGAAGTCTGGATTGGTAGTTTCTAAATGCAAAGTCGTTGCCTCCACTATACGCACCACCTCTGGTAGCGTCAGTGTTTATCCCACTAATGGGACTAAGTGAGCCGTCTGTTCTTGAACTAAAATGTTTTTTATATGATGCCATTAGTGATCTCTTTTGTCTTAGCGTATATTTATCGTTACTATACCATACTAGCAGATTAACTTATAATAGTCAATCCTAATTTAACCATTTACGAATAGCTCGACGATAATATTTTGTTGCTAATATTATTTGATTGCATTAGTACAGATATCATCTGATCCATTTTGCTTACTTGTGTTTTCATTATATCTACTTGCTCGTCTGTTGCTCTAAACAGTTGTTTAGATTCAGCATCTGTTGGCATAGCTGGTGTTACAGTATCTAAACCTGCAGTCATTGATGAATATACTTGTTTTGGTCCTGATGTCGGAACATCCATATTAGCTATTTTTTCTTTAAAATCACCAATTGTTATTGCACCATATTTTGCAACAGCTTCAATACCTAACACACTAGATACTAGAGCGTCGTCTTTGGCTCCTGCAACTTTTTTAGCTTCATGTAGGCCTGTAACCTGTGCTACTTTAACTATGTTAGAATACGGAGTTATATTTGCGGCTAATAAATTCTTTTGTGCTTCGGCATATGATGAGTTGACTGGTGTATTTTTGGACAATGAATTGAAAACATCAACGGCCGAATTACCTGTAGCCCCTGAATAGTCATAAATTGATTTTTTAGCGTCCACATCATCCAGGGTTTTATTGTCTTTACCGTCTAACAAGTTGTTGAATCTTGTTATGCCATCTCTCATGGTAGTTGTAAAACTATCAACAATCTTTGTAGCGTTAGGCATTGCTTTAAAAAATAGCTCTTGCAGTTCTATCTGCATTCCTTCTATTGCGTGTTGTGCCGATACTGCTGAATTTGTTAATTTGTTAGTTCCGCCAATTTGTCCTTTTTGTGCGTCAGTAGCTTTTCTTACATACTTGCCATTTGCGTCCATTTCAGTATTCATAACGTCGACTAAACCAGCTACATTTCCAAAAATACTGTCGGAACCTAATGTCCTACCTGCAAATAGTATCTGCTCTTTGTTTTCTAATAGAGCATCTCTCATCTGTGCTCTAGCTTGTATTTCGTCAATTTGGCCACTGCGTAACCGTTTCATAATGACACTAGCTTGCCCATTTGTTGCTTGCTCTGCTCGTCTTGCCGCGGCTGTGGCTGTGAATCCACTAGATAGATCTCTCATACCTGCGCCAAGCTCTGTATCTAATCCGCTTATAGCAGTTTGAAAATTCATTATACTGCCAATTGCACCTTCTTCAGATGTGCCCCTCATTGCCTGAAGACTTGCAGAGAATCTGCTTTCATTTAGAGCCTGATCTTGTTGATTTTGAATATCTTTTCTGCTTAGTCCTGTTACCTTAGACAATATGTCTAATTCTTTAATGTAACTGGTTGTAGACTGTGCTAGTACTTGATTGCTTAGTCCTTGACTTAGCCCTAATCTAGTTTGTCGTGACAAGAATGCTTCTGTGCTTTCCGCCATTTGATCTGCACTTAACCCCATCCTTCTTAGACTAAGGTCTCCGCCTTTAGTTACTTGAGTTAATGTCCCAACAATCTTGCTAAAATCTTCTGCGCCAGTTCCGGTAAGTCCTCTAAATCGTGCTAGTGACTGTGATGAGTTTTGTATTGCTTTAGTATAACTTTGTAGAGTAAGTCCCGAAGCTAGAAATTGTTCTTGCAATCCTAGCAATCCGTCAGCTCCTAGTGCACCTACTTCACCAACTTGTTGGAAGGCATCAACCTGGTTTTGTATTTGCGATAGCATTAGCTTAGAGCCTTCGGCTACTAACGCCGCAGTCGTTTCTACTGCTTTGCCCAGGTAAGGAATCCAACTAGTCATAGCAGTTAATGCACCAGCGGCTAAATCAATTGCTGGATTTAATGCGTCAAACCCTCGCTTGCCGCCAATAAGTCCTGTAGCTAGGTCTTTACTGTTACCTGCTACTTCTTTAAAAGTTTTTGCCGCAACGTCTAACGCCCCTTTTCTTAGTTTTGCAAAACTACTACTAGACCTTTCTATCTCGTCAGCAAGCTCGGCGGTTACTTTGCCGGTAGCTTGCATCTGAGACATAAACTCTCGCAACAGCCTGGGATCTAAATCATCTTCTAACGCCATTTATTTTTTCCTGGTTTTATACTCTTATAAGTAATATTGTATTATTACACTATTTATGGTAATTAAAAATGACTGAAAATAACCCTTTACAGAAATACTTCCGACAGCCGTCGATCTATGTAAAATTACCCAGCGATGGTCAATTTTATCCAGAAGGCACGTTGGATATGCCTGTGAATAAGGAAATACCAATATATCCAATGACCGCAATGGATGAGATAATGGCAAGGACTCCAGATGCATTGTTTAACGGTTCAGCTGTTATGCAGATCTTTAAGAGCTGTGTACCTAATATAAAGGACCCGTGGAGTATACCACAAACTGATGTTGATTTATTATTAACTGCTATTAAGATTGCTAGTTATGGCCACGAAATGGAAATGTCTGTTACTTGTCCGCATTGCGAAGAAGTACAAGATTACACATTAGATTTAAGAACTGTTATTGATAAGTTTATTAGTCCTGATTATTCTAAAGGTGCTCAACTTGGCGATCTAGAGGTATACTTTAGACCATTGAGTTATCATGAAGTTAATGACGCGGCTAAAGTGCAATTTGAACAACAAAAAACTTTGCAGATCTTAGAGACTCAAGAGGGTGCTACAGAAGAAACTAAACTAACAGCAATGAGTCAAGCATTACAAAAAATTACAGAGCTATCTCTGAATGCACTTTCTCATAGTATATCGTTAGTTAAAGCGGACGGGCAAACAGTAACTGATCCAGAACACATTAAAGAGTTTATGGTTAATGCTGATAGAGAAGTGTTTAATCGTATACGTGATCACTTGACTAGGATTAGAGAAAATACAGAAATGAAACCTCTAAAGATTACGTGTAGCAATGAAGAGTGTAAAAAAGAATATGATCAACCATTTACAATGGATATGTCAAATTTTTTCGTATAAAGCTCCTGACCTTAAGTCCTGATCAAATTGCTGATCTGGTAGATAGTCTAGAAAAAGATGTTAAGAATATCAAAAATGATTCACTAAAGATGGCATGGTATATGAGAGGAGGACTGAGCTACACCGAAAGCATGCACCTTAGCATGGATGAACGTGACCTCATTAACGCTATAATCAAAGAAAACCTAGATACAACCAAAAAGACGAAAATGCCTTTCTTTTAAACTTCGGTTGACATATAATACCATATATGCTATTATAATAATTAGGTTAGAGTTATAACCAATATAATATTGGCACTATATATGCCGTTATTGAGATCTTTAATAGCTATGTAGAATATATTGAGTTAGAGACCTAAATAAATTACCAGGTAGACGTTTTGCATGGTATTTAAACTGTATAGCAATATGCAGTTATAACAGGGGCTTTTCCCCAGGAGGAAGTAAAATGGAAGTATTAACGCACATTAAGAAATGGTCGGCAGGTATCGCTGATGTAGCAGTTTCACTAATGGCAATGTTTATTGCATTAGAAATTCTACTCAAAGGATCTGCAGTTGCATTCTTACCAGCTACTGATGTTATCGGTTCAGTTACTGGCGTTATCAAAACCTTAGGAGCTGAAGGCTTAGTAGGATTGGTAGCAGTATGGGTACTATACTCAATTTGGAATAAGAAGTAAGCATAGACTTACGCCATTTCCACAAGATATTAAAATACCCCTTAATTGGGGTATTTTTTTGATTTGACGTTCTTGATAAATATTAGTAACTTGATTAGGAGATAATACCATGGCAACAGTAGTAAAAACACATCCAGTGGCGATTGATATAGCCGCTATACAATATTTTGGCACTAGACCGTTAACATGGTTTGAAGTAGATTTTGGTGCGGCGGTTAATGCAAAGACAGGACCAGCCTCAACAATACAAACAGTAATAAACAAACTTTCAGAACATGCAACTATCTTTTTACGTAGTGAGTTACATTCAACAAACCAAGTAATGACTTTTGCAATTGAGCAAACTAACGCTACAGATACCTGGGACGGTACAAATGCAGAAACCCTAGTAACATTTTTGCAAACAGAATTAGTAGCATTAGGAACAGTGGATTCAATTAACTTAGCTAGTGCAACAGCAACAGCTAAAACATCACTTAACCTATAATAGAATTATTAGCAAAACAAAGCATTACATTCGTGTAGTGCTTTTTTGTGGCTTCTTAAAGATGTCTATGACATCTAACTTCTTCGTTTTCACTCGAAGTTTCTTCTTTAAATTAGATAAGTTAATTATTGATTAATACTGTTTAATACTGTTTGTTCTTAACTGCTTTATCTAGATCTTTCAGCCATACTTCACCTATTGCAAGGCAAAGTATGAAAGACACTTTATCTGAGTCTTACGCACATACTAATTAAAAGAGATTGTATTACTACATGGAGGCGGTCAGCCTGTACCCCCTACTCTAGCTTCATCTGGCGGATGCTCTGATAACCGTAATTAGCCAATTATCAAAGTCACGTAGGTTGCTTTTTCTCAGAGCCTACATCTTTCGGTTTTTACACCTAGTTGTTGTTGCGTCGTCCTGTGTGTAGTCTTCTCTACACGTTCCAAATAGGGGATTACCCTATCATCGCCTCAGGACACAGACATACATCTGCATCATTGACTATTTTTTTAAATCTTCTATTAATATATTCTTTACACTACCTATACCTAGTCTTATATTGATAATACCATTGTAATTGTCGTCACGCAACAGTACATTCTCTGTAAACTGATAATAGGCTTCCATGTAATTTGTTTCGCCTCTTGCTTTACACAAGTGGATTATTTCTCTTGTAAACTTGTTATTGCCTAGTTCTTCAATGTCCCGTGTTAAACGCTCACTAGATCCCCAGTAGGTCTTCCAGTCTGTTTCCACAGTAGATCTTCTCTTATTTTTCTTACCTTTCAATGGAGGGCGTTTCTTAACTGTCCAGAAAAACTTCTTTCCAATGTAGTCATGCCCGTTGGTGGTATTTGTTATTCTATAAACGAAACCATAGTCTTCACCAATGTCTTCAGTATTAAAGACCTTGTCCTTGTACACCCAGGGATTTTCGTATGACAATGTGATTCCTTATTAAGAATTGTGTTGCATAATACATTTAGCCAACTATGCAATGGCCTGATAAATTACTTGTCTTTAACTAGGTATTCTTGTGTTAGTGCTGAAGAATTAATAGGAATAAACGGTTTCTTATTATTAATTGTGTCTAAGATTTGGTTGTATCGATTAATTAATGCTTTGATCCTAGGTTGTCTGTAACCTAACTGATCGGCTAAACTAACTAACTCGACCCATCTTTTAATTCTCTCTTTAAGGGTAAGTTTTGGATTATCTAAACTAACCCAGTTTGCTTCGTACTCAAAATTATCGTATTCTTTCTGTATATTATATTGATCTCTAAGTAAGTCTAGCGGAGTATCTTTTAATATTGCCGCAGTGTATCCAAACGTTATTAAATTAATAACACCACTAAGTGCATATGTTTGATAACGTTTTAAATATTCTAAATTTATAGTGTGATCTTCAACATGTTCTGTAGGATAACCAACAAACATAAGAAAACTGTTTGATATGCCATATTTTCCGCACATTGCTAAATGGTGATCAATCGCTTCATTATTAAATTTCTTCCTCATATCATACCGTACTTTATTGCTAAATGTTTCAATTCCAACGTAGATATATTTACAGCCTGCGTCAGCCATGTCTATATAATCACGCTCTTTCATTTCAGTAACCGGCCTACAGATAAATTGTCCTTTATATTTAGGATCAAACGATGGATCTTTCTTTTTGTGCTTAATTAACTCTTTGTTCATATCCCTAAAGGTTTTTAAACTTCCGTTAATCAAACTATCACTGAACTCGTAACTGTTAATACCTAAATCAGTGTGATAATAATACATTTCATCTGCAATGTTTTTCCCCGATCTATACTTAAACTTGGGCCAATAGTTAGCGACGTCACAGTAAGTACACTTACGCACACACCCTCTGCTACCTGTAACTATTAATTCAGGCTGTCCTACAAAAGCATAAGATGTTAAATCTATTTTTTTATAACTAGGAAAAGGAAATTGATTTAAATCATCTATTTGTGTTGCATCAAAGTTATCCAACCCCCCAAAATTAAAATCTTGCTCTAATAATTTTCGAAATACTAACTCACCTTCGCCAAACATAAAATGATCAATGCTGTTATTTTCTAGTAAAAAAGTACATAGCTCTTTGCTGTTAGTAAGTTCCTGGATGTACTTACATCGTATACCACTACCACCAATTGCTATTTTAAATAAACTCCTGTCGGGCAATTGATTTAAATAAGCAATAACCTCACTTGCACACACCGCACTTTCATCAGTGAACACACTAATTGCAATTAAATCAGGCTTACTTGCCATGAGTATATCAATATATTCTTTAACCTTTTTAACAAATATTTGATAATAAAGAGCATCTTTATCCTTAAAGGGATTAATCGTGCTCCAGTTGTTATCAATTTTATTCCACATTGTAGGATCTACATTACGATATAACCATAAATTAAAATCATAAACTTCATAGTTTATATTTTTTTCTTCGCATGCAGACGCTAGGATTGGTAACGCACCAGGTGGACGCAACAAGTCTTGTTTAGGTAAACTAAGTAATGCAACCTGATTAAACATAATAATCAACTAATACTTGTAAAAATCTTTTAGGAACAGGACATTTTTTGTGAAAATTATCACTACTGTGAAATAAATCTCTAGGTATGTATATCAATTGCCCTTTACGTTGATAAGGTAGCAACTCTCCAGAATGGCTTAGATACCGACGGTCTGTTGGCCAGCAATGATCTAGGTGTTCGTCCCAGAACTCTTCGGTGATACAGTTTTCTATAGGAGCATGTAGGTCTCTATACTTAAAAAACTCAGTATAATCACCTCGTTGATCAAACATTATAGTTCGGCTGTTAATATCGTCTAACGGTATACAAAAATTTCCAGCTGGAATAAATCCAACAGTGTTTTGTCTAGTAAAGTCAGTGTGTACGTCCCAAGAATTGTATAAACAAGTGTACATAACCTCAATAACTTTAATTTCTTTGTTAAATAACGACCGTAGTCTACCTAGTAGGTTGTAAATTAACGGAGCATCCACATCTGTTAGAAGATTAAATTTTCCTATTAGATCATTTTTAATAACACCAGAGTCTCCGTAATAATCAAGATTAGTACCAATAGAATAGCAAAGATCGCTTATCTGATCAATTTCTTTTTTACTAAAAAAGTCTTTGTATACCTTAACTTGGTCTGTCATTATAGTTTAATAGTTTTTTAAGTTGTTCTAACATTTTTTGGGATTCTAAATCTAAAACACCAATGTACTTGTCAACGTCATTTTGGGATAACCCAACTATATCTTGTTTTTCTCTAATTTTTTGATACCATATCCAAAAATTAGAATGTATTGGAAAACTCCAGTCGCCATTAAAGTATATATCATATGTTACAAGTTCTTTTTCAACAACAATGTTATTATCTTTGCAGTATTTAAAATAACCAATTTGATATTGGGGAATAAAATTAGTATATGGTTTAATTAAATTAATATCTACTTTTATATCATCTATCCAGATGTTCTTAATTCTTAATATCTGATCTTTTATAGTTTGTCCATTGACCATAACTGTGTCTTGATCTGATTTGTTTCTGTTAGTAAGTATTAGGTGATCAGCAACGTTTAGAGTATAGTATTCGTGTCGTTGCATATTATTTACCACGACTAACTTTTTTTCAATTATCGGAGAGTTAAAATCAAATTCTGGCCACCCCCGATTACCACATTGTAATTCTAACTGTAGTGTTATTTTCATTAGATAGTGTCCACATCAGTACCATAGGTAGTGAAACCGTTTTCTTTGGTCACAGTTAATATATTGTTAACACGACTAGACAGCTCGTCTTTGTGCGACACCAACCAAATTGATTTCTTATGTTCACGTGACATCTTCTTAAGTATGGCTAATGCAGATTCAACTCCACTTTGGTCCATACCTGAGTCAATAAGTTCATCAATGAACAATAAGTTTATAGGGTCGTAGAGGCTCTCGTAGACATCTCTAAATGCCCATGACAGTGACAAGATCAATCTATTACGTTCGCCTCTACTTAGATTGTCAAAATCTAATTCTCTGCCTAATTCAGATATCTCTACAGAAAGATCGCTAAGGAAGGTGACTGTGTGTGGCAGTCCGATTCTTTCTAAGTACTGACCTAAACGAGCATTTAAATAACTAAGATTTTGATCAATTATTCTTTTTCTAATAAAACTGTCTTTGTTAGTTAACAGTTTTTGTAGGAATTCTTGGTGATCTCTAAGTTTATCAAGATCATTCATAATACTGAAGTCTATGACACTAAGTGCAGTAGCCTCCATTTCTTCAATTTGTTCTTCATACGGGTCTATTTCATCTTGCTTGCTTTCTAATTGTGTTTGCAAGGTTGTTAATGAGTTTTTATGTTCAAACGCATCTTGTTCTGTAGGATAGTATGTTTTGGGTTTGTCCCCTACTTCACCAACTTCAACTAATGCTTGCTCTAGTTGCTCTAGTAATTCTGAGTGAACACTGTGCTCTGCTGTTGCTGTAGACAGCGTGTCTTCTTTTCCTTTAAGTATTTCTTCGTGCTTGTCATCGTGAACCTCTTGCCCGCAAGCATAACACTTGTGCTCTTTAAGGTCAGCTATTTCTTTTTCAAGTTTTGTAATAGAAGTAGTTTCACGTTTAATGTCAGAGTTAGCTCTAGTAATAGAAGTAGATAAGTCATTGAAATCTTTAACTTTTTGATTAAACACTACCAACTGTTTATGAGCATCTAATTCACTGTTGATATCTAATTTTAACAAGTTATCTAACGCACTTTGTATCTTAGCAACGTCCTCGGCATGTTTAGCAAGCCATAATGTTTGTCTACGTTTTAAACTGTCAATTTGAGTTCTAATCTTCTCATCAGCATCCTGCTCTGCTTTAATACGGTACTCTTCTTCTTTAATAGCATCTTTTGTTTGTTTAAGTTTTTCTTTTAAACTGTCTGCTTTTTCACTTAGCATAGTGATGCCTAGCAGTTGCTCTATAATAGCTTTTTGATCGTTAGCACGAAGGTTTAAGAAGGGTTCTGTGTAGGTGTTTAACGCCACAACATGCTTAAACATCTCATGACTCATACCCAACATTGATTCTATTTGTTTTTGTGTTTCTCTTGAATCGCCCTGTGCCTCATCTGTAATTTCCTGTTCAGTTTCGCCAACATAAAACTTCATAGTGTTTGGCTTACGTCCACGCTCAATTCTGTATATCTGACCGTTATGATCAAACTCAACAGTGACTAACATACCTTTAACGTTAGTTTTGTTAATTAAGTTATCACGTTTGATGTTAGTTAATGCTTGTCCATATAAACTGTACGATAGTGCATTAATGATAGTTGTCTTACCTGTACCATTACGTGCACCTGTATCATCACCCCCAAGGTCCACGTTAACACCTAGTACCAATGTTAGGTCATCACGGTCAAAATTAACCGCTTGTGTGGCATTACCCACACTCATAAAATTCTTAACTGTTAGTGTTTTTATACGAAACAATTATAAGTCCCTGTAAATTTCTAATAGCATCTTAGGATCATAATGATCACTTTCTATATTAGTTAACTGATTAGTAACAATAGTGTCTACGGATTCAAACTTCAATTGCCCGGGTTCAAAATCTTGTGACAAATCTACATTCTTAATGGGTATTAGCGTAAGTTCACGCAGACCATATGTGCCTACAAACGTTTCACGGATATAACTTGCCTCTTCATAGCTAATATCAATATCAATGTTTACTCTAGTGTGCATACCTTTTTTTAATAAGTCTGCTGGTTCTGCTAATACTTCACTAAGTTTATATACTCTGTATCTAGGTTGGTCAGGCCAACTATAAAAATCAGGCTTTTCTCCCCAGGTTAATACAGTCATGCCACGGTCGTCATCACCAGCATCTGCATAGTTGTGAGGGAAACAATTACCTGTATAGATAATATTTTTCTTTTGCTGTCGTTTATGGAAGTGCCCTGTGTATACTGTTTCCAGTCCCTGGAAGTCTTCTCCTTGTATCTCACCTGTGTCAGGCATTTGTACCATAGCATTCATAAAGAAGTGAGGCAGTTCTAAATGTCCAAACAGATAGCGACCTTCAAGTTTCTTACACTTCTTGTGATCATCACCTACTAGCCAAGGAGCAAACTGTACATCGCCTTCTTTATAAAAGTCATTGATTATTTCAATGTTCGGAACATGTTTAGCCCAGGACGCACTTTGTATATCACGCTTGTCTCTGTAATATAAGTCGTGATTACCAGGAATAAAAAACACTCTGTCAAATGCTTCACCTAGTAATTCAATTGCCTGTAAGCTATAGTTTAAGGTAACAATATTAATTGCGGCACGGTTATTGTGCCAATCACCCATCATGATACAGGTTTCGCATCCTTCTTCTTTAGCCTTAGTGATAAACCATTTGACGAAATTCAAACAGTCTTCGTTGTGTAGCTGACTATTTGACTTTAAACCAAAATGTATGTCAGTCAGAATAGCGGCTTTTTTAAATAAATTACTCATAACCTTCCTTAGGAGTTATTAGTTACTTTGTTTCTATTTTTTCTCTGTTACTGTTTCTTTTGCGGCTTTCTCTTGCAGTTTAGCATCAAGTTCACTGTTCTGTCTAGTGAAACTTGGATTCAATCCGTTCATTTCTAAAATGTCATCACGTATTGATTGGTTTTTCTTTTCAATATTAAGGATACGTGTAAACGAGTTAGTAATAGCCGCTGTATAATATGCAAACGGATTTTGTGACTTGGCTTCATCAAACTGTAACCCAATTTGACTTAATTGTAGCAATGCTTGTCCCCGCATTTCTTCGTTGTAAGTATAACCTCTCCAGTTACTCCGAGTAGCATAACGTTCGCACAGTTTAATAAACATGTGTGCTAGTTTACCTGTCATGGATCCATGATCTTTTGAAAAATGCCCTGTTTCAAGCTCACCTACCCAATGACTTTTACCTACTAGATAAGGAGTGCCCTCTTCAGTAATCATATAATGGAAGAATGGAGGGAAATTGCATTTAGTGTACACTTGTTCAGTGATACCATAATCTTCTTGTTCTCTAGCTTCTTCAATGTCGTCAAACATGTCTTCTATCTTAGCACGTTTCTTTAACTGTGCTTTAGTTGGCTTCTTATCAACCATTGGGATATGTTCCCACGTCATTAAACGAAATACTAAACTAGTGTCTGGAATCTCTCCAGGTTTTAATATTTCACCTGTTGCTCTTTTGTGTCTATCGATCACTTCTGCTTTGGCTTCTTTAATCCTTGCTTTATTGATTTTACTAAGCTCGTAGACAATAGCATCTTGTTGATGTTGTGTTTCTTTATCTAAGAATGTACAATAGGTTGCTTTTGATTTATGAATTTCTTTAAGGATATCTCTATTGTTTAGATAGTTTACCTTACGTCCAGTTCTTGTTACTACTTTGGGTTCTTCAGCCACTATATATCTCCTTGTTATACAATTAATTATACAGTCTTAACGGCCCCTGTCAACCTTTTTTGGTTTAGCAATTATAGTGG
>Ga0208768_1000476_pt1 | contig 26545 bp, 28 predicted proteins | sample AntAceMetag02UK1_FD_184760 | JGI IMG/M metagenome (GOLD analysis project Ga0208768, IMG submission 184760) | Saline lake microbial communities from Ace Lake, Antarctica - Antarctic Ace Lake Metagenome 02UK1 (SPAdes) (version 2) | ecosystem: Environmental > Aquatic > Non-marine Saline and...
TGATAAAATTGATGTTTTTGGACGTGGATATCCTGATTTCGATGATAAATGGGATGTTCTGGCTCCTTACAAATATCATTTTTCTCTGGAAAATTCATCACAAAAGTATTACTGGACCGAGAAAATTTCGGATTGGTTTTTAGCCGAAACCTACCCAATTTACTATGGCTGTACCAACCTTTCCGATTATTTTCCGAAAGGGTCTTTCCAACCAATGGATATTCATGATTTTGAATCGGCAGCAGCACAAATCGATAGTATCATTGAAGCGGATACGTTTGAACAAAAACGAGCTGTTTTAAAGGAGTGTAAGTTAAAAGTGCTAAAAGAGTATAATATGTTAGATTATGTGGCCATGCTATGCGATAGTATGAACCCTGCATTGCCCAAGACAATGTTGACTATAAAACCCTGCCGTTTAACAGAGGATTGGAACAATGTTTATAATTACACCATCAAAAACTAGCTATTTAGATGGAAAAAAAATAAAAGAAATCTTCAAAGGGAAATCCATTTTGTATCAAAAATAATCTTGGAAATTCCTTTTTGTATCAATTAACCTAGACACGTTTCTTTTTTCTTAGGATACGAGCATAAAAGCCAAAGCGGCAAGTACCGCTCCAATAAATGGCCCAACAATAGGCACCCAAGCATAGCTCCAGTCGCTAGTTCCTTTGTTTTTGAGTGGTAAGAGGGCATGTAAAAGTCGTGGGCCAAAATCCCTGGCAGGATTAATGGCATAACCCGTTGGGCCACCTAGTCCAAAACCGATACCTATGACCAATAAGGCTACCGGAAGTGCGTCCAAAGACCCAAGGGATATGGCTTCGGCACCAAAACTTCCTCGAGCAATAAAAAACACACCAAAAACCAAGGTAAATGTCCCTATGATTTCGCTTACCATGTTCCAAAACGGATTCCGAATGGCAGGAGTTGTACAAAAAGTCCCTAGAATCGCGGAGCTGTCCTCGGTCTCGTCATATTGTTTTTTATAGTTTAACCAGATAAGGAGGTTGCCCATCATAGCGCCTAATACTTGGGTAAATACATAACCGGGCACCAAAGACCAAGAAAATTTTCCGGCGGTGGCCAATCCTATGGTCACGGCAGGATTCAAATGTGCGCCGCTGGCATTTGCAGAAATAAAAACTCCAATAAAGACCGCAATACCCCAGGCAAGGGAAATGCCGACCCAACCCAGGTCTGCACCTTTGGTTCCTTTTAGTACTAGGTTGGCTACCACACCGTTACCAATGAGGATAAGCATGGCGGTTCCTATAAATTCAAAAATGTAAGCAGTCATTTAGTTTGGTTTTAGTGCTCCAAGATAAATAAAATAGGCGAGCCGTGGAATGTGTTTTTAGCTGATTCCTGAAATTGGGTGAATTACATAAAGTCCTGAAAGTCCTAAATAAAAGCCAAATTTTTACTATCGGGCTGGAATATGGATTGCTCCTAAGGTTAGGACTTATATGAAATTGATATGTTTTGCTCCTTAATATTCAGTAATTTTAGGACCTCCTTGAAAAAAATATGCATGAACTATTTTAAGTCCATTTTTTATTTATTGGTAGTCGTTTTGGCACTAGTTTCCTGTTCCTCGGATGACGGTACCTCAGAAATGGAAACCGCTCCCGTGTAGGGATTTGGAACCTTACCGAAGTAAACATCAACATTTCCCAAGATCCGAATGAGGACGGTACGGCTTCTACCAATATGGTCACCGAACTCCCTTACCTAAGCGGAGTACTGACAATTGATGCCAGCGGTGTATGGAGTGCCACGTTAACCGACTTGAACATTACTCCCGTTACGGGCGATTTTTATGTAGTTCGCTGCTTGGAAACCTTACGTTATTCCGGCAGGTATTCCTATAAAAACGGCCAGTTGAACTTGGACAGCGCGAGTTTTTCAAATTTTACCCTAAGCGGCACTATATTGACCCAGACTTTAGGTCAGGAACTTCCTGGGGTGCTTAGCTATAGGTACGAAAAGCAATAGCTTTCGGCGCTTATGAGACATTTAATCTCTGTTGGGTTTAATTCCCCGAGGCTTGCCTTGTTTATTGTTACTATTTTGTGACTCGATGTCACAAAATAGTAAATTCATACACAAGAGCCATAACGTAACGGTGCTTCTTTACCATTTGGTGAGCAGTGCTAAATATCGAAGGGTTGTTATTTCTGATTCGGTCGACCGAGTTTTGGTCGCGACATGTTCGGAGATTGAAAAAAGATATGAAGTTTGTTTTCTAGAAGTGGGAACGGACAAGCACGATGTTCATTTTTTGATTCAAAGTGTTCCTTCATATAGCGTAACAAAAATTGTTACGATGGTCAAAAGTATCTTAGCTAGGGAAGTTTTTAGGCAATGTCCAGAAGTGAAAAAGCAGCTTTGGGGTGGAGAATTTTGGGGGAAGGGTTATTTTGTGAACACCGTTGGTCAGCATGGAACCGAGAATGTCATTGCCAAATATGTCAAAGAACAGGGAATAGAAAAAGAGTACAAAGTGTTGAAAAAAGATTATCAGTTGAAATTATTTTAATGCCTCGTGGGCTTGCCCTGAGGATTATTTACTTAAACGGTTTATACCACTCCGAAAAGGAACTTTGCATTGTGGTTGGCAATAATATATTTTTTTATTTTTAAAATATTGATTCACAACTGTTTGAAAATTACCTCATCCGAAATTTTTAACTTTTTCACTCTTTTCCTCTTTGACCTGAGTTTTCGGTTTAAACTTAAGGTCGTACCCCAATTTCTTTGGGCTTAAAATATGGCCTTGGAACATGACTTAGAACTTTTGCTATTTAAGTGGTTATCAATTTTATCGGCAATTGTGTTGGTCATGTTCTGTGTCTATAAGTCCCAAGTCGAGTCAATATAATTGTTGTCTATTACCATCGAACCCCTTTAACATTCATTTCCAAGGTATATACCGCCCTGGAGGCCGTAATAAAGAGAATGTCTTGTTCGGCCCCGCCAAAAGTGACATTGGCCGTCCAACCTTGTCCTGTCTTTATGTGTTCTATTTGGTTTCCTTTTGGGTCAAAAACGAGAACCCCGTCTCCAGTAAGGTACACATTGCCTTGGTTGTCTATGGTCATACCGTCGGAGCCCATTTCTGTAAAAAGCTTTCGGCTGGTCAAGCTGCCATCATTTTCAATCGTATAAGAATAGGTTTTTTTGTCCCCAATATCCGCAATATAGAGTGTTTTTCCATCTGCAGTTCCTATGATACCGTTGGGACGGACGAAATTAGCTGCAATCACTTTTGCCTTGGTGCTGTTTGGGGCTAAATAATATACTGATTCTTCTTCTAGTTCAGCTTCTTTTCGTTCCCAATAGGGTCTTTGATAATAGGGATCTGTAAAATAGATGCCCCCTTTTTTATCGACCCATATATCATTTGGACCATTGAGTTTTTTGTTTTCAAATTGACGTAAAAGAATGTCTACTTTTTTGTCGGTATCGATACGCCAGAGTTCATTTTTTTCATCTGCTGCCGCCAAAAGGTTACCATTGTTATCAATATAAAGACCATTTGCGCGCCCTGATGGATTCATGAAGGTGGAAACTGTGTTGCTTTCTGCATCCCATTTTAAGATACTGTTGTTCGGTTGGTCCGTAAAATAGACATTGCCCCCCCTGTCAGGTGCCGGGCCTTCGGTAAACGCATATCCATCCGCTACCAAAACTAGTTCCGCACCTTCGGCTATAATGGTATTGGATTGTGAGGTGCAGGAAAAACTAAAAGTTGCCACAACTAAAAAAAACGGGATCGATTTCATAGGGATAGGTTTTGTTTAAGCCTTGAAAATACATTTAATTTTTCATATTTCTTTCCTTTCTAAATAGCAAGTGCTTTAGGTAGGGGAAGTGAGGTGACAATGTGTTGTGTAAAACCGGAGCCACTCATGAATTTGTCTGCACACCGGCCCAGACCCTCCCCGCCGCAGTATCAGCTCGCCTACTGCTCTCGAAGCGTCGCCTTATTAGGAGGGAAGTTTTTCCAATAACCCAGCAAACAATAATCCAGTAACCAATAACTCGATCAACCAAATTACCCACCATAATCACTCCTTAGAACTTGTGCAATTTGTAATTTTGAAGAAAATCAAACAAAAATGCATTCAAGAGAAGAGCAATTAAAGGCAGTTGACCGATTATTGACAATAATGGAGGAGCTGAGAACCCAATGCCCTTGGGATAAAAAGCAGACCCTACAGACATTAAGACACTTGACAATAGAAGAGGTCTACGAGCTGGGCGATGCCATCTTGGACAATGACTTGGAGGAAGTCAAGAATGAACTGGGAGATATTTTGCTGCACATTGTTTTTTATTCCAAAATAGGGTCGGAGACCAACGATTTTGATATTGCCGATGTGGCCAATGCCATTTGCGAGAAATTGATTCATAGGCATCCACATATTTATGGAGATGTGAAGGTTTCCAATGAAGCCGATGTAAAACGCAACTGGGAACTATTAAAACTAAAGGAAGGCAAGAAAAGCGTTTTGGGGGGAGTTCCCAAAAGTTTGCCCGCCTTGGTAAAAGCAAGTCGCATACAGGAGAAAGTGGCAGGAGTGGGGTTCGACTGGGAAAAGCCGGAGCAGGTTTTTGAAAAAGTAAAGGAAGAGCTTGGAGAATTACAAGAAGAAGTACGTGCTGGCGACAAGGACAAGATGGAGTCCGAGTTTGGCGATGTTCTGTTTTCCATGATCAATTATGCCCGCTTTCTAGGAATCAATCCCGAAAATGCCTTGGAACGCACCAACAAGAAATTCACGAACCGATTTCAATATTTGGAAACCGAGGCCGCCAAAAAAGGAAAATCGATCCAGGAAATGAGTTTGGAAGAGATGGACGTGTATTGGAACGAGGCTAAAAAATTGGGGTAAGGGCAGGAATCAAGTTCAAGAGTCAAGTTCAAACTCAAACTCAAATACAAATACAAACTCAAACGTCAAATACAATTACAAAAAAATTGTGCCTCAATATTAAGCATCCAGCCATAAGTTAAACACCAAAATCCCAAACACCGAGCATCCAACCTGAAACAACAGAAACTTGAAACAAGAAACAAGATTCTCACATCTCACATCTCAAGTCTAAAATCTCACATCTAAATAGCACAGCCTTCTTATCACCATCCCTCAGAATACGTATTAAAAAAGTATATTTGCACCTCCAAAAAATCAGACCTTTTGTTTAGTAACTACACTAAAGAATTTAGATATAACATGAAGCTGTCCGTCCCCGTTATTTTGGGAATGTTGGGGCATACCTTCGTTCAGTTTGCGGATAATATTATGGTGGGCCAACTGGGCACGGCAGAACTGGCCGCGGTCTCTTTGGGCAACAGTTTCGTCTTTATCGCCATGTCCTTGGGCATCGGGTTCTCTACGGCCATTACACCATTGGTGGCAGAAGCGGATGGTGCCGGTAAGGCAAAGGACGCTAAAAGTGCGCTTAAGCATGGGTTGGTACTTTGTACGATATTGGGCTTATCGCTCTTTGGCATAATTTTACTTGCCAAGCCCCTGATGTTTATGATGAAGCAACCGATCGAGGTAGTGGAATTGGCAATGCCCTATATGGATCTGGTGGCCTTATCCTTGGTGCCGCTGATTATTTTTCAGGCTTTTAAACAGTTTTCGGAAGGTTTGTCCCAGACCAAATATCCTATGTATGCGACTATTTTGGCGAACGTTATCAATATCGTGCTCAATTACCTTTTGATATTCGGCAATTTAGGATTTCCCGAAATGGGCATTGTAGGTGCGGCTATTGGCACCTTGGTATCCAGAATACTCATGGTCATTTACCTTTGGTTCCTTTTGAAGAGCAAGGATAAATTTCAACCCTACGTAACGGGTTTTAACTTTAGACAGATTGAAAAAACGGTCATGGACAAAATCATCGCCCTTGGCTTCCCGTCCGCCTTGCAGATGTTTTTTGAGGTAGCTATTTTTACGGCAGCGATATGGTTGAGCGGAGTCTTGGGAAAAAATCCGCAAGCGGCAAACCAAATAGCCTTGAACTTGAGTAGCATGACCTTTATGTTTGGTATGGGACTAGGGGTTGCGGCCATGATACGGGTAGGAAATCAGAAGGGTTTAAAAAGCTTTACCGAACTTAGAAGAATTGCCCAATCTATTTTTTTACTTACATTTTTATTGGAAATCGTTTTCGCCATACTTTTCTTGGTTGGGAGACATTGGTTCCCTACCATTTATTTAGATCTGGACGATGCCGTTAATCTAGTGGATAATACCGAGGTAATTAAATTAGCGGCGCAATTGCTCTTCGTGGCTGCCTTTTTTCAGATTTCGGATGGCGTACAGGTGGTAGTATTAGGTGCCCTTAGGGGATTGCAGGATGTGAAAATCCCGACCTTAATTACCTTTATCGCTTACTGGCTCATCGGTTTTCCGATATCCTATTACTTAGGGCTGTATACGGAATGGGGCAGCATCGGTATTTGGATAGGGCTGCTGGTAGGGCTTACGGCTTCGGCCATTATGTTGTATATTCGATTTAATTACCTAACAAAAAAATTGATACTGCAAGAAGCTGTCGCTAGGTCTTGACACTTCAAAAAGAACCGATAAAACGAAACAATTCATTTCACTATGGAACTACCAAAATTTATTCTAGGCGATAATACCGATCATCCCAAGGCCATATTTGTGGTGCACACCGAGTATCCACGGTTTATCATCAATCTAGAAAATGATGAAGTGGAGTGGTTTGAAGAATTCTCCAAAGAGGACGAGAAAGATTTGGAAGAAGAAGCGGAGGGACTTATAAACGCCGCGACCGAATTTTATGATCGCGAAGTTTCCAGATACGAAGAATAGCAACCTATGCTGGATCAACTGCTACAATGGGACCATGAACTTTTCCTATATCTGAACGGATTGGGAACGCCTTCTTGGGATACCTTTTGGCAGTTTGTTTCCCATAAGCTCAGCGCTATTCCCTTATATGTTTTTCTATTGATGCTGTCCTATGAGAAGTATGGGTTGAAAAAGACTGTCGTACTCGTGGTTTCCGTGGCACTCTTAATCACTGTTAGCGATCAGCTCAGTAACTTCTTTAAATATGGCCTAGGCAGATTAAGACCTTGCCACGACCTAGAACTCATGGATGTAATGCGCTTGGTAAAAAGTCGCTGTGGCGGTAAATTCGGTTACTTTTCCGCACATGCCGCCAATTCCTTTGCCCTTGCGGTCTTTTTTGGACATATTTTAAAATCTCAATTTAAGGCTATTGCGCCCCTATTGTTGCTTTGGGCATGTTTTGTTGCTTATAGCAGGATCTATATTGGCGTTCATTTTCCATTGGATATTCTTACAGGTGCCGCCTTTGGTAGCCTTTTCGGTTGGCTGTTTTCAAAGTTGTTTATATTTGCACTCCGGAAATTATCCCTATGATATCCAACCTAAGATACTGGTTTTTAATCCTCTTGGTCATTCTCGTCTACATTGGCGGAATGTTCGCACGGTTAATGGAGAACGATTCTGCCCAGTTTGCCGTCATGGCCATGCGTATGGTCCAGGAGAACGATTTCTTAAACCTTTTTAAAGGACCCAACGAGTATTTGGATAAGCCCCACATGCATTATTGGCTGGCGGCCTTATCCTATAAGATATTCGGTATTCACGATTGGGCCTACAGGATTCCCGGACTATTGGCGACCCTCTTGGGAGCCTATAGCTGTTACGGACTTGGAAATTTGCTGTATAACAAACACACTGGAAAATTGGCAGCCCTTATTTTCCTAACTGCACAGACCATAGTACTCGGCGTTATAGATGTCCGTACCGATGCCGTACTTACGGGCTTTACCATTTTTGCAATATGGCAATTGGTAACTTACATAGAAAAAGGGAGCTTGGCTACCATTTTATGGGGTGCTTTTGGCACCGGAATCGCCTTTTCAACCAAAGGTCAGATTGCTTTATTGGTTATTGGCCTGCCCATTTTATGCCATCTGGCCTACACCCGAAACTGGAAGGTTTTTCTAAATTGGAAGGTGCTTGCCGCATTAGTGGTGTTCGGTATCGCCATATCGCCAATGCTCTATGCCTATTACCATCAGTTTGATATGCATCCGGAGAAGGTCATCCGTGGACAATCGGACCGCAGTGGTATTTTCTTTATTTTTTGGGAACAGAGCTTTGAGCGCTTAAGCGGCGAGGGAATGGGCAAGAACAGTAGCGATTACCTTTTCTTTTTTCATACTTTTTTATGGGTATTTCTGCCATGGACGATTTTGGCTATTGCTGGCATAACTACCAAGATTAAAAGCTTTGTTAAAACGAAATTTGCCTACCGTCCAACTACCGAGTTTTTAACTACTGGCGGCATTATTCTTATTTTTCTACTCATCAGTTTTGCCCAATTCAAATTGCCACATTATCTAAATGTTACTATTCCTTTATTCTCTGTACTTACGGCTTCGTTCGTGTATAACTTACATCAGCATCAAAAGGTAAAGGCCATCAAATGGTTCTTGGTAGGTCAGTATTTTATTGCGGGTATTGTGTTCATTGCATCCGCACTTATTTGCTTTTTTGTATTCGATATAACAAGTTTACGGGTATATATCTCTCTTGCCTTTGCTACCGGTATAGGCGTTTTTTACACCCTAAAGGGCGAAGCTAGGTTTACCCGATTGATTACCGTATCCGTTTGTGCATCAGTGTTGTTGAACACGGTACTGAACCTTCATTTTTACCCTAATTTGTTGGAATACCAAGGCGGATCTTCCATGTCTAACGTGGTAAAGGAAAATAATATTCCGGTAGATAAAATCTATAAAATAGGTCAAGACCATACTTGGGCTTTGGACTTCTACAATAAACGTCCGGTCCAGTTGACTACCTTGGAAGCCATTCAGGAAAAGCAGGATATTTGGGTCTACGCCAATGAAAAAGAATTGGAAGTACTACGAAAATCTGGACTGGATTTGGATACACAATATTCCGTAGATCATTTTAGGATTACTCGTTTACAGGGTAAGTTTTTGAACCCGAACACACGCCATAAGGTTTTGGAAAAGATGTACTTGATACATGTGTATTAGCTTGGGAATATATCTGCTAAAAGAAGGAATATAGGTGATAAAATTGATACCCAAGAAAGAAAAAAATCTAAAAAATCAGATTCAAGTTTGACATCATATATTCGACAAGATGAACAAATGTTTAGAATTTTAAAAAAAGCCATACTTTATATACTCGTTTTAACCGCCCTAATTTCGATATCAGGATATATCTATCTTTATGTACTTCCCAAAGGGCCAAACGTAACAGCCAGTATCCCCGTAAGTGAAGGAAAAGATACTTTTGTTATGTATGCTTACAAGAATTGTGAGCAAAAATCCATTAAAGTTTGGACTTATAGACCGTCTAAATGGCAAAATGAGGATAAGATTGTTTTTGTAATGCACGGTGGCGGGAGAAACGCAGATGACTACCTTGATGCTTGGATAGAAATAGCCGAAGAAAATAATTTATTTATAGTAGCACCTGAATTTGAAAACAAGTTCTCAAAATATATGACCAACGACTATCAAGAAGGGAACTTATACACTTTTTTTGGGACTAAAAACCCAAAGGAAGAATGGGTATATACCGTAGTAGAAAATATTTTTGACCATATTAAGTCCTTCAATTCTATTACAAATCAACACTATGATATTTTTGGGCATTCAGCTGGTGGACAATTCGTACATAGAATGATATTATTGATGCCCCTTACAAGAATTGGAATGGCCGTTTCGGCTAATTCGGGATTTTATACCCTACCGGATGAAGATTTCGAGTTTCCTTATGGTATTGAAAATACTGCCTTGGATTTGGAATCCGACTTTTCGGATAGCTACAGAAAACGATTGGTTATCCTTCTTGGAGCCCTGGACAATAATGAAAGTTTAGGAACTTTTAGAACTACCGATTTGGCAATGAAACAAGGGGCGAATAGATTGGAAAGGGGAACGAATTTTTATAACCTGAACAGAGAATTGGCCAATAATCGGAATTGGTTGTTTAATTGGAATATTGATACCGTCCCAAATGTTGGTCACGACTATATGGAAATGTCTAAAAGTGCCGTTGAATGGATAACAAATGAACCCTCTTAAAAGTACTAAAAGTCGTAGGGTTTATATTTTGAAATGCAATTTCGTTAATACGGCTATCTTTTGATTTGCTCCACTCGCGTTAAGCGCCAAACCAGATAAAAATTAGTGGTTATACCTTTATTGTAACCAAGGTACTAATAATACTAAATCCAAGCGGAGTGATTTTCCCTCTCGGGAGGGGATTAAGGGGTGGGTACAACGATGAACAAATCAAAACAATATAAATCGAGCTAAGGCCCTGTGATGAAATAACCAGACTGTTTCTACTGGTTCTTTTGCTCGCCTACTACGTTGAAAATACTGGCCATAGCTATTGTTATGTCTACGTTTTTCGCCTTGCCGGCAAACAAAATAAGGTACTATAAGTTAGTCACTTTATTTAAAAACAGACCCTAAATGCCTTTTACCCAAAATTTTAAAAAGTAAAGTTGGGAATTGAAGGAAATCAATAGTGAATCCAAAACATTAAACGCGCTAGATTTCCCATCCCTAACCCCTCCCAAGAGGGGAATAGCTTATAGTTATGATAAACCAATTAGAAAATAAGACAGCTTTCTGTGACTGAAAAAAACCTTTCAAAGCCTGCCTATTAGTATGCACCTTTAGAGTTAACACCGCCTTATTTCATAGAATTCTTTAACTATTTCCCTTTTTAAATTAAAATTGGAAGACATTACTTTAAAATTTCTTGGAAACCGTTTCCAAATCGATTTTTTTAAAGTGATACCAAACCCCTAAAAGAGATACTAGAGCAGTTATTAGGAAAAAGATAACACTAATACCTACAGATATATTCTCGTTGAGATTTAAGAGCGAAGCACCATAAAAGAAGGTCGCTTCCCTGCTGCCAATACCACCAATGGTCAACGGAATTACGGATACGATTGAGGAGACCAAGAAGATAACCAAATAGGCAATTTGATTCAGCTCGATGCCCAAGGATTTCATAATAAACCAAACACAAATAAGCTGCGCCAACTGCACCAAAGCGGAATACACTACCGATTTCCAAAATACGGGAAGCACATAACCGAAAAAGCGTTTGTTCAAAAACCAAAATACAAAAATGGATAGGGGAATCCCCACTATAAATAAGGGTTTTAATGCCAGAACGGTTTCTTGTTGCACTAATAAAAGTAACGCGCAAGCGTATACGAACAAGAGTAATAGACCGCTTAAACGATCCATCACCAACACGCTGACCGCTTTCTTCGTAGCAAGTTCAAACTTTTTTTTGATCGCATAGCCTTTATAAGCGTCCCCGCCAATACCTCCGGGTAAAAAAAGGTTGTAGAACATACCCAAGAAATAGAGCTTTAGGTTGCTTTTTTGGGTAAGGAAAATCTCCAATTGATGAAAATAGAGATTCAGCCGAAACGCCGCGATAACTTTTGAAAAAATAAAGAAGAGTAAGGCCAAAACCAAATAATAGGGATTGCTGCTGCCCAGAGTATTTCCAATTTCCTGCACATCTATCTTAGAAAAAATAAAATAGATAAGCAGTCCGCTTACGATCAGCTTAATTGCTGTTGCGACAGCTTTACCGGGGCGCGCCACCTACACTCACTTTTTTAATTCTGTACGGTCTCTTCTTCTGCGACTCGTAATAGGTGCGTATCAGTAGCTCCATGACAATACCAATGGTAAACAATTGTATGCCGGCCAAAATAAACATCATCCCGAACATGAGTAGGGGGCGGGTACCAATGTCCTCCCCGAAGCCAAGCTTAACAATGAGCAGGTAAATATTAATAAATACGCCTAAAAGAATCATTAAAAAACCAAAGATCCCAAAAAAGTGTATGGGCCGCTGAAAGTACTTTCGTATGAAGAGGAGCAGCATCATATCCGCCACTACTTTAAACACACGCTCCAGTCCGTATTTAGATACACCGGCATTTCTGGCATGGTGTTTTACGGGAACCTGTTTGATCTGTGCACCTTCCAAATACGCCAATAGCGTAATGAAACGGTGCATTTCGCCATAGAGGTTCAGGTCCTTGGCAATATCCTTGGTAAAGACTTTAAGGGCGCAACCGTTATCTTTAATGTCCAGTTTAGTAATCCTTCGCACCAAAAAATTAGCAATTTTGGAAGGGATTTTTTTTACGAGCGAATCCTTGCGTTTTTGGCGTATTCCCGTAATAAGGTCAAACTCCCCGCTTACGGCATACGTCAGCATTTCTGGAATGTCGCTTGGGTCGTTTTGAAGGTCGCCGTCCATGGTAATAATGTATTCACCTTCCGCATAATCTATACCTGCGGCTAAGGCTAAACTCTGCCCGTAATTCTTTTTGAGTTCGATGAGGTGGACTTTATCATCCTGCATTTGTTTTACCACCTGCTTCGTCCTATCCGTAGAAAAATCATCGATATAAATAATCTGATAATTATACCCCGCTAAGCTTTCATGAATCTTTTGGGTCAGGAGTACTGTATTTTCTTCTTCGTTATATAAAGGCACAACGATAGACAGTAAGGAAGGGGTAACAATATCCATTAAGGTATATTTGGATTCGGCGTAAAGTTATGTTTTTTATTAGTGAAACTCTGTTTTAAAAAGATGCTTTGCAACGAATTTAAAGCAGTTGGTTGAACTAATCCCGTTTTTTTAGCGGGATATATAGGTTTAATACCTCGTAAGCTTGATTCGAAAATTGAAAAAAATATTTGCCTTTTAATGCCTCTTGGGCTCGCCCCGAGGTTCTTTACTATTATGGTCCCGTAAACTTTTTTGAAAGCTGTGCCAACAGTCGTATGCACTAATCAATTTGGACAAACCAAAATTTAGCTACCTTACTTTTTTGATTTTTGGGAACACGCTCAAATAACTGAAGTATTTGCAGTTTGAACATGGATTTTCAATTAGTTATACTTTGGTCTTACGTCTAGAAGCGTAGCGGTCTTAGGTCTTTAAGCGTACACTATTGGTTTTTTATTCCTAAGTAGGAGGTCTTTTATAAACTAGCTGAATACCCATGATCGATAAGATTGCCTTTATCCTAATCCAAAACCGAACTATTCTAAGTACCAGAACCAAGGGAAAAGAAGTGTATTACATTCCGGGTGGAAAGTGGGAATCCGGAGAAACGGATGAGCAGACCCTCATCAGGGAGGTAAAGGAGGAATTGAACATAGACATTCAACCCGGTTCCATCAACTATTTGAAAACGTTTACGGCACAATCCCATGGCGCAAAGCAGGGGGTACTGGTAAAAATGACCTGTTATACCGCATCGTTTAAGGGCAGCCTAAAAGCCAGTAGCGAGATAGCGGAACTCAGGTGGTTGCATAGTGCCGATATGGCCATCATAAGTGAGGTCGATAAAAAAATATTCGGTTACCTGAAATCAAAGGGGTTGATAGGGTAGAATACTTATTTGGAAAACATCAATTTATTTGTTTCTATAAACATCCAATAGCTGTTGGGCTGCATTAAAAGGAGAAAGTGAGCCCTCCATTACTTTTTGTTCCAGATCGGGAAGCATTTTTTTGATTTTCGCATCTCGGTTGAAATCGTTTTTAAGGCTTTGTTCTATATGTTGCAGCAACCAGCTTGTGTTCTGCTCTTGCCTGTTGCGTTCAAAGAATCCGTCTTTTTTGCTGGTCTCCGTAAATTTTTTAATGATGTCCCAAATGGCCTCCAATCCTGTATTTTCCAAAGCGGAACAGCGTGTTACTTTGGGAATCCATCCGTTTTCCTTTGGTGGAAATAGCTGTAGGGCCCTTCTGAACTCTACCTCGGCCAGTTTTGCAGCTTTTAAATTTTCGCCGTCCGCTTTGTTGATGGCCACGGCATCTGCCATTTCCATGATGCCCCTTTTGATGCCTTGCAGCTCATCGCCGGCACCGGAAAGCTTTAGGAGCAGAAAGAAATCTACCATGCTATGCACAGCAGTTTCGCTCTGTCCTACACCAACGGTCTCTATGATAATAGTGTCGTATCCGGCAGCTTCCAAAAGAATGATACTTTCCCTAGTCTTTCCGGTAACGCCACCGAGGGAATCCCCAGAGGGCGAGGGTCTGATAAAGGCATTGGGGTCTTGAACCAATTCTTGCATCCGTGTCTTGTCGCCCAGGATACTGCCTTTTGTTTTACTGCTGGTCGGATCTACGGTAAGTACGGCGACTTTTTTGCCCATTTGGGTAAGCATCTTACCAAAACCTTCAATAAAGGTACTTTTTCCAACGCCTGGCACACCGGTAATCCCAATACGGAGGGTTTCTTTTTTTTGGCTTAGGCAGGACTCAATTATGCTATTCGCTATGGCTTGGTGTTCAGGTTTTGTGCTTTCTACCAAGGTAATCGCCTTGCTCAAGGCTGCAATATCCTTCCTTCGGATACCAGCTACGAGTTCTGCTGGAACATAAGGCTGTCCAGCGCTTCTTCCTTTTCCTTTGCTGGAAGTAGTCATATTTAGGAGCTTGTCTTTACGGTTGTTTATTGATGGGAATCCGGATTTTAACCCTGTCCCAAGACAGGTTAAGATATAACTGGTTGTCTTCTTCAAATAAGATGGTAAAATTTTCTACGGGAGTGGTGAGTTCCCTTACCGGTATTTCTGCCTGTAGTACGTCTTCCGAAGCATTTCTTGTAGTTTCTTTTCCACCGCTCAATAAGGTAACGCCCCAATCAGGTACTTCGGTGTTAAAGATGACTTTCCAGCTATCTTGACCTGGTATGGTCCACAACGAATACGTTCCGGGCGGTAGGTCCTTATCTATGATTTTTATGGTTTCCGAATTGGTAAAGGTGGTAGGCTCGTTAGCGCCCGTGCGCCACACTTTATCATAGGGTATAAGCTCCCCAAAAATAGTACGACCTTTTTTAGCTGGACTGGAGTAGCGCACCTCCAGTTCGGTCCCTTTTAAAACAAAACTCGTTGTTTTTTCCGGACTGTGTTTTTTGGTTTCTTTTTGTAAATAGGGCATGCCCACAAAATAAAAAAGAGCGCCGAGGACAAAAACGGCAATGACCAATTTTAATATATTTTTCATAAATCTTGTTTTGCGCAGGAAAGAAGAAATTCCATATTCTAAGGTACTAAATCAAACTTAAAGATAGCAATGTTATTGTAGGTTTCCCCTGGTCTTAGGATACTGTTCGGAAAGTCCGGTTGGTTGGGGGCATCCGGATAGTTTTGTGTTTCAAAGCAAATACCGGGAAAATCCAAAGGCGTGTAGACGACCAAAGCGGGCTGGTTGGAATACACCGTCATAGAAATACCGGAACGTTTAGAACTCACTTCTGCGACATTTTCGCTGCCTAAATTTTTTATAAAAACGGTATTCAACCTCTTAACACCAATTTCTTTTGGTAAAAGAAAATTCAGATCCGTTCCCCGTACCGGAACCAAGTTCCCCGTGGGCAACAATTTATCCGTAAGTTCAAGATGGTATGGGCAATTGAGCTGTAGTTCGTAATCGTCTATATACGGACTATCATCTATCTTAAAATAAGAATGATTGGTGAGGTTTACAACAGTGCTGCGATCCGTCACGGCCTCGTGAATAATCTGTAGTGCGTTATGGACTAATTTATAGGTTACGTTTACGGTAAGGTTTCCTGGATACCCTTCCTCCAAATGTTTACTGTGATAGGAAAGCTTAACATAGGGGTCATCTTTATAGGATACTTCTTCAATAGTCCAATATTTTTGGTTGAAACCTTCCTTGCCGCCATGTAAATGCACGCCATCTTCTTGAACTAAAAAAATCTTTTCCCTGTCTATAACAAAGCCACCGTTGGAAATTCTGCCGGCATAGCGCCCCACGCAGGCACCAAGGCAATTTTCGTCTAGGCGGTATTGGCTGGGGTGATTGTACCCGACAACCATATTGGTGTAGGTGCCATCGGTTCCCTTTACCAATAGTTTTTGGATGATGGCTCCGTAATCCAGCACCATAAGGGTAATAAACTCGTTGGAAATCGTTACTTGTTTCAAGCTATAGCGTTAAGAATCAATGTAAAAATAAAGGAATTTTGTCACATCCAATTTTTTCTTTCATCGTTTGGATAACAAGAATTTAAAGCTATGGTGATAAAAGGTTGAAATGCCGTAACTATATCCTTTTAGGCACCATTTGTTTGGTCATAACTATATATCCACTAAAACCAAGTTCCTAGCAAGGCAAGTCGTTTACCGTTTACAAAACACCAATCTTGCTAATGCGCATCCTTCTTTAAAAATTCTCCAAAATTTTCCTTAAAGCGGTTCAATCTTGGAATGGACACATTGCGGACATAGGAGTTGTTCGGATTTTTACGCTCATAATCTTGGTGGTATTCCTCAGCTTTCCAAAACTTCTCGAACACTGTTACTTCTGTGGTAATCGGGTCTCCCTCGTAAATATCCATGTCTACCGCAGCTTGTATATAACCGTCTATAATTGTCTTTTCCTTCTCGTTCTTGTAAAAGGCAATAGATCGGTACTGAGGGCCACGATCGGGTCCTTGTTGGTTTAGGGTAGTGGGGTCATGAGAGCCAAAGAATACCTGAACCAGCTCTACAAAGGAAATTTCTTTTGGGTCGTAATAGACTTCTACCGCTTCTGCGTGGGTGGTGGTGCCACTGCCTATCATTTCGTAGGTAGGATTGTCCTCTTTGCCCCCAGAATAGCCCGATACCACTTCCTTTACTCCCTTTACACTTTCAAAGATCGCTTCAACACACCAAAAACAACCACTTGCGAAATAGGCGGTTTCATAGCTGCTGAGTTGCTGTGGACTAAGCTTTTCATATACCTTCGGCGTTTCTTGGGGTACTTCTTTGGCATCTGCTGTAGCCTCTTGCTTGGTGTTGGACTTGCAGCTGGTGGCCATAAGGAGGGTAAGTGCTAGGAAACTAAGTTTGATAATTTTCATAATATTTCTTTTTTGTCAATTTGTATGCAATTTACAAAGTCCTTACGGCAGAAAGGGTTAAAAAATGTTAATGAAATGGGACGAAGTATTATTTTTGCCGAATGGATTCATTTGCGCGGCTATTAACGTCCTTTTCCAAACACACGATCGCCATTTTGGACGGGAACATTCCTTTAAAGGACTATACGCCCTTGGACCTGTCCATCAATAATAGCGAATTAGAAGACCTGGATATCGCGAAACCGGAAACTTGCCAAACCTATATTGAAGCAGTTTTACAGCGTTCCAATGGCCGCATAGCCTACGGTGGCTATTTGGAAAAACGGAACCTGTATGCGGATAAGGCCAGTTTCTCCAATACCCCTTTGGCACAGCGTAATATACATCTAGGTATAGATTACTGGTGTGCCGCAGGTACACAAGTCATAGTTCCAATTACTGGAAGGGTACATAGTTTCAAAAATAATAGCACTATTGGGGATTACGGCCCAACGATTATCTTGGAGCACCAACTGCGGGAACATACCTTTTATACCTTATACGGACATCTCTCTTTGGATTCTTTAGATAGATTATCTGTTGGAAAGCCATTTGAAGCGGGTACAGTATTGGGAAAATTGGGAACTCCGGATATCAACGTCAACTATGCGCCGCACCTGCATTTTCAGATTATACGGGATATTGCTTCAGATATGGGTGATTACCCAGGCGTTTCTACGGCGCTTGACCTAGATTTTTATAAGAAAAACTGCCCAGACCCGAATCTTTTATTAAAAATAGAAAACTAAACCACCGATAAACGACCTCTTTTCACGGTATGCCGATTTTAGGGTGTTCGCCGTTCATCGAGCGTTTTTTGCACTTTAACCGTAGGTTTGCCAGTTACCGAAAATATGGGGTTGTTCGGCGAACGGCAACCCTTCAAAATACAGTTGTGCGAGTTATAATAGTGTAACAAACGCACAACATGAAAACAATAGCCACCATCTTCTTTATCTTCTTTATCGGAATGAGCGCACAAGCTCAGAACAACACTACGGACATGAAAGTAAAGACGGTTGAATTGGGCATCGTTACAGAAACAACCACCAAATTGAACTTGGAGAACACTACGGAAGTTGCAAGACTTTACAAGTTCAAAAATGCCAGGGTAAAAAAAGAACTTTCTTTTTCTACTAAAAGAAACGCTTCTAAAATGGCTTAATATAAAATCAAACTAAAATCTAGACAAATGAAGAATTCAATAATCGTAAGTATCAAGAGAGTATTTGAAACACATGTAGTATCAAAACAGCTTCCTAAAGAGCCAAAGCTAGTGCTGGTTTATGTAAGGGGAAAGGATCGTTTACATAGCTAAATTCCATATCCTATTGGATAACAAGCGGATTGTTTAAAATTCACGCTTACCAAATTCGCTTTCTATAAATTTGGATTCGTTCTTGTTCTTGTTGAAGGAATAGGACAGGTTCAAGAATACCATATCCACTTCATTGAGATAATTGGTGGTGGTAAAAAACTCGCCTGTTCTGAAGGTTGTAATGCGCTATTTGTTCGTATTTAATAAACCCATATCTATATTTTGCCATTGCAGGGTGGCGATCAACCTATTATCCAAAAACGATTTTCTAAAGGTTAGGTTCGGGGAATAAAATTCCGAATCCTCGCCTTGGGCGGTATTTACGGCAGAGAGATAATTAAAGGTAAACTGCAATGAGGCGGTATCGGAGATATCGACCGTACTATTGGCGTTTACCGAATAGACAAGCGTATTGGTGTCTATGGGCCTATTGTCAAAAGAACCCTTTATTTTATTGGTATAAATGTTGGCGCCGAGAAAGTTACTCCAGTTTTTATGGGGTTGCAGTTGGGTGCCAACTTCCAGTCCCAAAGCCTGACCACGACCGACATTGGAATAGATGCGGTTTAGAATGGTATCGTTAAAAACGGTGTTCACGCGGTTGACTATATTTTTCACGTCTCTGTAATACGCCGTTGCGAAAATGGAATTCCCGCCTTTAAAATTCTGGGTAAGTCCCACTTCCACCAATCTATAAACTCGGGCAGTAACTCTGGGTCGCCTTGTTCCAAGGTTTCCGAATGTTCCCGTTCCGGAAAGGGATTCATCTTAAAGGTAGTGGTGCGCTCTATCCGCTTGCTGTAGGCCGCCTTTATCTTTGTATTCTTGGCGGTGGTGTATTGTACGGATGCCGAAGGGAAGGGTCGCACAAAATTATAGGTGTAGGTGGTATCAATGGTATTGTTTCGGTCCCTTAGGTCAAAATCACGATTCATAGCCTCTATGCGCAAGCCAGCGGAATAGTCCCATGTATCCTTTTGTCCGCTCAACTGGGCATAACCGGAATAAATAGTGCGGCTGAGGTCTGCGGCACTTGAAAATTCGGGCACGAGTTCAAATATGCCCGTAGCATTGTTGCGTCTTTCGTAAATAAAATCCCCTTTATGATCTAGACTTCGGTATTGGTATCCGGTTTCCAAGGTGCCAAAGGCAAAGGGTTTCCATTCATAATCCAAGGAAAAACGAATTCCGTACAAGGGGTTATCATTGGTATTGAATTCGTCCTGTAAAATAGCCGAGGTATCGGGAAAACCTAGGTTTCGGTTGGTCGTGGGCCCGCCCAGTAAAGTGTATTCATATAATACCGAGGCGTTCAGTTTGGAACTGTTGGTAAAACTATGGCTGTAATCAAAACTCCCCAAAACAAAATCCCCTTTGCGTATGCGCAGATTTTCGTTGAAATATTGAAACTTATAAAAGGTGTTTCCGCTGACGGCTGGCGTACTTCCGGTATTGTTGAAATAGAGGATATCGGCAGTGCGGTCCTTACTTCGTTTTCCGCCATAAAAACCTAAGGAAAAATTATTGCGCTCGTCCGGTGTATAATCGATCGTAAACCGACCGCTGTAGTTGAGCTCGTCAAAACTGCGTTCCCCATCGGATGGAAATTGTGTTAAGGTATCATTGATGATGGTAGAAACATCGCCTTCCCGTCTTCCGGCCAGATCGTTACGTTGGTAGTTGGCACCAAAGGCAAAATTCCATTTGTCCGTTCTCAGGGTATAGGTGGCATCCAATCCGTAACGTTGTGCGGCATCGGCATTATCATAAGATTCTATAGATGGCATTCCAGCTCTCAGATTTACCTGTGCAAACGTACCGTTCGCAGCCCCTTTTTTTGTCAATATATTCAAAATCCCCGCTTTGCCTTCGGGGTCGTATTTTGCGGAAGGTGCGGTAATGACCTCAATTCGTTCCACGGAATTTGCGGGTAGCTGGTTCAATAGGGTCGTAGGATTTCCTTGTACCGGTTTCCCGTTCAGCAGTACCACAAAACCCGAGGTGCCCCTAACCTGTATCTCTCCCAATCCGTTTAAACTTACCGAAGGCAGGTTACGCAGCACATCGGTAGCGGAGCCGCCTTGGGCATTTTGGAATTTCTTGGCATCGAATACTTGACGGTCTATTTTATTGATGACCGTGGCACTTTCCGTGATAACCACCACTTCGTTCAGTTGATTGGCGCCCAGAACCAAGGCAATCGTGCCCAAATCTATGGTTCCTTGATTTGTTGTAAGGCCTATGTTTTCTATCCGTTGTTTGGTATAGCCTATAAAGGATACCTCCAAGAAATAGTTGCCTTCTTTTATCGATGCAATAGTGAAACTTCCGTCGGATGCCGTAATCACTCCGGTAATCAAGGCCTCGTTTTCTTGATTGTACAGCGCAGCTGTGGCATATTCCAGCGGCTCTTGGGTATCCTTGTCTATTAATTGGCCCGTAATGCTTTGCGCCGAAATGTTGGTCAGGGATAGTATCGGCAGAAGCAAGGCAATATAACCGAATTTCATTTTATGGCTTAGTAGGTTGATAGAGTTTAAATGTAAGGTATAATTGTAAGGCCAAAAAGGAGTGTAGATATTCTTTACATTTATTTGAACTATTGTTAATCTTCTCTGATGTTATATAATTTGTAGGAAAAATACTAATAAATCGATAAAGTGTGTGGTTGTATCGATGAAAGTAAAGTAGGCTTGTAGGAATTTCGATGCTCAAAAGGGTTGTTCATCGAATAATTTGGAGTTCAACGGGAAAACCACTCCTTTGGTCGAATGGGAAAAGGTATACTAGGGTAGTGCCGAGTTATATAGAAACCAAATTACCTACCATGCACAAATTACTTTTTTTAGTATGTACGATTACCATAGGATGCTTTGCACAAGCACAGGATGCACAAACCATCTTAAGACCTGTTCCATTAAAAGTGAACACCATTACGATGCCGCTTATACATGTGGTGGTTGAAACAACACCACTACAAATAAAGGCATTACCGATAGCTGGGATTTTTATAATGAAACATTCTAGGATAAAGAGCGCCCTGAGCTTTAAAGTGAAAACAACGAATCCTAAATTAGCCTAACATAATGGTGTACCTAACAATCAGTTTTCTAGTACTAGGGCTTGCAACACGTTCCAAACGGTATTCGCAACGATTTTTTGACCTTCCGCTGTTGGGTGTATCCCATCTTCCAAATTTAGTTCCGGTACGCCTGCAACCCCTTCCAGTAAGAACGGGATCAATGTCACATCGTTTGCCGTAGCCAGTTCTGGATAGATATTCTTAAAATCCGTGGTGTAATCAATGCCTAAATTCGGTGGAATCTGCATGCCGGCCAAAACGATTTCCGTTTCCGGATTTTTGGCACGTACCATATTGATCATGGCCTGTAAATTACTGCGTGTTTCCGCAAGCGGAATACCGCGTAAACCATCGTTCGCACCCAGTTCCAATATAAAAACAGCCACTTCTTGGTTCAGTACCCAATCCAATCGGTTGCGTCCTCCAGCCGTGGTTTCCCCGCTTAGCCCGGAGTTGATTACGGTATAATCCAGCCCCAAAGAATCCATTTTTAGCTGTATCCTATTCGGAAAACCTTCTTCGGTATCCAAACCATATGCAGCGGTTAGGCTGTCTCCAAAAAAGAGGATTACCTTATCGTCATCTTCTGTGACAGTTTCATCGGTCGCCGTGGTTTCCGATTTGGCGGCATCTTCGGTTTGCTGTTGTTTTGGATTTTCTTTACAGTTCCAAAGTAGTAGGACGATAAAAAAATAACGAAACTTTAATACGTTGTTCAAGGTGTGCTGCTGTTTAAATTGAAATCATTTCCTTATTTTGCTTGTTTGACCGAAAATGAACTATGACAAAGATATTAAACGTAAGCAAGCTAAGAAAGACCTACACCAGTGGTTCCAAAAATTTAACGGTATTGGATGATATTTCCTTTAGTATAGAAGCAGGCGACACCTTCGCTATTGTGGGGCCATCCGGTAGCGGAAAGACCACATTATTAGGTCTTTGTGCAGGGTTGGACTGTTCGGATGACGGCATCGTAAGCCTCTGCGGGGAAGATTTGAGCGAATTGAACGAGGATCAACGCGCTTTTTTACGCAATCAGAAAGTAGGTTTTATTTTTCAGGACTTTCAGTTACTGCCCACTTTAACCGCTTTGGAGAATGTAAGCGTACCCTTGGAACTGCAAGGGGCGTCCAATGCCGCTGCCGTGGCTCTGGAACTCTTGCAAAAAGTAGGTTTGGGAGATCGGCACGATCACTATCCCTCCCAATTGTCGGGCGGAGAACAGCAACGGGTAGCCTTGGCACGAGCTTTTTCTACCAAACCCGAAATTCTGTTCGCGGACGAACCTACTGGAAATCTGGACGAGGAAACAGGCGAGAAGGTCATTAAGTTATTGTTCGACCTGAACAAGGAAGCTGGCACCACCTTGGTCATTGTAACCCACGACTTGGATTTAGCCCGACGCAACAACCACGTCCTACGCTTGAAAGGCGGAAAAATAATCGCTAACGAAACCACCGCTGTATCTTGAACAACATAAAAAAACAAAACAAGGCCCCATTTAGCTGGTTGCTAAAAATGGCTTGGAGAGACGGTAAGGCCAGCGGAAAACGCTTGCTCTCGTTCATGGCATCCATTATTTTGGGGATTGCCGCCGTAGTTTCCATACAATCTTTCAGTCAGAATTTAGAGGAGAACATCGGCCTGCAATCAAAAGCCTTGATGGGGGCGGATTTTTTAATCGACAGTAATCAGCCTGCCAACGAGCGGGTGTTACAAATCATAGATTCCCTTGGCGGTTTCGATGCCATGGAAGTGAAATTCGCCTCCATGGCCGCTTTTTCTAAAAATAAGGCCACGAAATTCGTACAAGTTCGCGGGGTGCAAGGCGGATTTCCTTTTTACGGGGAACTGGAAACAGCACCCAAGGAGGCAGCAACTACCTACTTGGAAAAGGGAGGCGCTTTAGTAGATGCCACCGTCATGCTCCAATTTGGCTTGCAAACGGGCGATAGTGTAACCCTAGGTACTACAACTTTTCCCATTGTCGGTTCCCTAATTACCGCTCCGGGAAGTACTGGTATAAGCACCTCCGTGGCACCGCCCATTATGGTGCCGTACCGATTTATGGAGGCCAGCGGACTCTTAGAAAAAGGGAGTCGCTTGCAATATGCCTATTACTTTAATGACCCCAATGCCGATCTAAAGGCCTTGGATGAAATCCTAGACCCACAACTGGATGCGGAAAATGCCGATATGGATACGCACATGGCTACCAGCGAACGCTTGGGCCAACGCTATAACAATGTAGGTCGGTTTTTGAACCTTGTCGCTTTTATTGCGCTTTTATTGGGCTGTGTGGGCATTGCCAGTTCTGTTCATATTTACATAAAGGAAAAACTGCGCGCCGTTGCGGTCTTAAAATGTTTGGGCGCCAGCAGAAAACAGACTTTTTTGATTTTCCTGATTCAGATTGCGGGCATGGGACTTATTGGCGGCATCATAGGCACCCTACTGGGCTTATTATTGCAACAATCCTTCCCCTTGATTTTACAAGAGTTTTTACCCTTTGAAGTCGTTATAGGAACTTCGGTACAGGCGATTGCAGTCGGACTTTTATTGGGCGTTTTTATGTCGGTCTTGTTTGCCTTGTCGCCCTTGATCAATACCTGGTATGTGTCGCCCTTGCAGGTGTTGCGGGTGCAGGAAAATCTAGGTGCGAAATCCAGACCTGCACAGATAGCGGTCATTGTGGCCATCGTTGTCTTTATATTTCTTTTTGCCTTTTGGCTCCTGAATAATCTGCGCTACGCCGCAGGTTTTGTGCTGGGCATTGCCGTTACCTTTGCGGTGTTGGGCGGTGTCGCCCTCTTGTTTATGCGACTCGTAAAACGCTATTTTCCCAAGTCGTGGAGTTTTTCTGCACGGCAGAGTTTGTTGAATCTGTTCCGACCCAACAACCAGACCGCTGTTCTGATTTTGGCGATAGGCATAGGCACCTTCCTGATTAGTACCTTATATTTTACCAAGGATTTTTTATTGGCCAAAGCGACTTTGGAATCTAGCGAACAAACGCCTAACATCATCCTTTTTGATGTGCAGACGAACCAAAAAGAGGCCGTTGCCCAGACCATAACACCAAAAGGACTACCGATTTTACAGAATATACCCATTATTACGATGCGCTTGCAAGAGATAAAGCACCGCAGCGTAAACGATATTAGGGAGGACAGCACCAGTACCATTCGCGGTTGGATATTAAGTCACGAATTCCGTGTTACCTACCGCGACTCCCTAATGGCATCCGAGAAACTATTGGAAGGCGAGTGGAATGCCGAGGTTCTTCCCAACCGTCCCGTGCCCATATCCCTGTCCGATAATCTGGCCGAGGATGCCCAAGTGGTCGTGGGCGATACCCTACAGTTTAATGTACAGGGCATGCTGATGGAAACCGTCGTTGCAAGTATCCGTCAAGTAGATTGGGGACGTATGCAAGTCAATTTCTCCATAGTTTTCCCAAAGGGTGTATTGGAAAAAGCACCCCAATTTCATGTGCTAAGTACGAATGCGCCGGACAAGGAAACCTCCGCGGCCCTGCAACAGGAATTGGTACAGAAGTTTCCAAATGTCTCTGTGCTGGACTTGCGGCAAGTACTGGAACTCGTAGAAGGTATTCTGGACAAGATTTCTTGGGTCATTAGTTTCATGGCCTTCTTTAGTATCATTACCGGTATTATTGTCCTCATAGGCTCCGTACGAAACAGCAAATACCAGCGTATCCGAGAAAGTGTGCTGCTGCGTACCCTTGGCGCCAAAAGTGGACAAATCCTAAAAATTACCGCCTTGGAATACCTGTATTTGGGTGTATTGGGAAGCGGTATAGGCATCTTGTTATCCCTTGTGGGGAGTCAGTTATTGGCCTATTTTATCTTTAATACGGCTTTTGTGCCCTCATGGGTACCCTTTTTGGTAGTGCTGCCGGGAATTACTTTGCTTGTGCTTGCTATCGGACTCTCTAATAGTAGGAGTGTGCTGAATAGTCCGCCGTTGCAGGTGTTGCGGAAGGAGGGGAGGTAGTGGGAGTTTTCTGCTTTTATGGAATAGATGTGGTGGATTTATTATCTTAGATTTTTACAGGTTGTATATAATCAATGATTATATACGATTGTTATCTGCAATAAGAACCGTAACAATCATTAAAACATAAACAGTAATTAAATGAAGCAATTTCTTCTTATTTCTTTTTTTTCCATCTCTACTCTATCTTTTTGTCAAACAAAATCTGAATCACTCGATTACATTTTCGATTCCGAAGTCTTTCTTGGCGAAAGAACTATTTCTGTATTTATTCCCGAATCATATAATTCAGAGGATTCGACGAGAAAATTCAATGTTGCATACTTGTTTGATGGACAATTTCAACCATATTTCTCAATTGTAAGTTCTATTATGAGTTATTATGAGCAAACTAATGAAGGTATTCCTTTGATTATTGTCGCTGTACATACAAAGAATCGTTGGGGTGAATTTGTTCCTTTATGCGAAGAAGAGAAAACTGAAAATATTGAAGCAGCAGACAAACTCTCTCTTTTTCTAAAAAATGAAGTCATCCCTCTTATTGAATCAAATTATCGCACAACAAATTTTAAAATAGGAATCGGACATTCACTTGGCGGAACATTTGTAATCAATGAAATAATTAAAGACAACTCATTATTTAATGCTACCATAGCTGTTAGTCCCAATCTAACAATGTGCAATGAGCAAATTATCAAAAGAGCAAAAGAATTTTACACCGCCAATCCTGATAATCGAAGATTTATCTATGCATCTACAGGAACGGTTGGTGACATGGAAATTGGTTTCAGAAAAAGTTTAGTTCAACTAGATTCGATAACAACAAAAATGAATCTAAAAAAGATGTATTGGAATTGTGAAATTCAGGAAGGTCATAATCACATGACCACATTCGTTCCAACATTTGATGCAGGATACCTTAAAATTTCCTCAAATCTTTCTCTTTTGGACGGCGATTTACAAGTAATGTCAAATGATTCAACTTCCTCAATTGTCCCTCTAATTATTGATTTTTATGCTGAACTTTCACTATTCTCTCAAGAACATCATGAACTGAGCATTGACCAG
>Ga0208768_1000481_pt1 | contig 26357 bp, 29 predicted proteins | sample AntAceMetag02UK1_FD_184760 | JGI IMG/M metagenome (GOLD analysis project Ga0208768, IMG submission 184760) | Saline lake microbial communities from Ace Lake, Antarctica - Antarctic Ace Lake Metagenome 02UK1 (SPAdes) (version 2) | ecosystem: Environmental > Aquatic > Non-marine Saline and...
ACATTATACATTATACATTATACATTATACTAATAACTTTACTTATACTATAACCAAACATCACGATGGATTTTAACCCCATCTCTTTCTCTTTCTTTTTCTTTCTTTTAGCACCTTTTATATTAATTTGTTATTTCCTATTATCATCATTGTTACAAAACGATGCAAGAGGCATATTTTTACTTCTAGGTTCATTTGTAAACATATTATTGGTGTATACTGTGAGTTATTTTGTATCAGATATCACGTTGTTTAAAAATGCAGATTCTGTGCCTGGAATATGCAACCCATATTCTGTTCTCAATACACAAATCGACACAGTATTGCCAATAGGTTCGTCAATTATATATTATATCTATGGTTATTTGCTCGGTTGCATGAGTTATGCTTCTACTTCAAAACTTGTTAATGATAAAACGGTATTCATAAACAATTTTTCAACTCATATATTTTTCACATTATTAATACTGACAGACATATATTGGAATTATACTCAGAAATGTACCGCATTGCCGAGTCAGATAGGAGTATTGATTCTATCTATGGGCGTCGGGATAGGTCTAGCATATTTATTTGGTGCTTCAAGTAAATTTAATCTCTTCTTTACGGGAACATCTAATTCCGAAAGATGTCATATGAACACAAATCAAAAGATGACTTGTAAGGTAAAGCGCAATGGGAGAGTAATAACTAAAACAACCAGTTAATGAAAGTAAAATATATCTAGTTCGTAGATAGATATATTTTGAAATATTAAGAGAAGTGTTGTATATTCGTTCTGAACCATTCTTTAATATTAATAATGGATCGTTGTCTATGCATTTCTTGTGAAATAAAATGTATATTGCGCGTTTTTTTCTGAAAATGAAACATAAATTCATATATAGTTTGTTTTATTTCTCTATTCTTATATTCTGTATGCAGTCGTTCGATAGTATATGATGGATATCCTTTACGTTTATTCACCTCATTGTGAAAGTCAAATAAAAATCTTTTAAAATCATCATTTGTTCTAACCGTGGAAAAACTGATTTTATTCATGTATTGTTTAGCGTGATTCGAACATAATTCACACGGAAGATTATAACATATGGCTTGAATTATTTTAAGCACAGATAAAGAATTCTTAGCAAAAAAATGTTCGTCTATTTTTTCTGCCATAGTATGCAACGCGGTCCATGTGGGTGCCCCCCAAGCAACTTTTCCAATATCATCGTTTTTTTTAATAATATTATTCGGTGTGATTTTTGTATTGATAATACTTTTCATGCGCGCTCTATCCGTTCGATTCGGCATTTGTGATATGATTTGTTTTGTATTATTCGTTGAATTGTTTGATGAAGTTAAGTGATTTATAAAATTCATTTTCATAATATAAGAAGAATACGTATTTATATTAAGCATTCATATTTTTACAAAATATATATAAAACTATGATTCTATGTTAAGTAATGGATCCGAAACAACAACTTATAAATTCTGTGAAAAAGTGGGTAAAATTAGACAACGAGTTAAAGGAATTGCAGAAACAACTAAATATACGTAAAAATGAAAAAAAAGAAACGTCGAATACATTAATGAATGTTATGCGTGAAAACGAAATAGACTGTTTCGATCTAACCGACGGACAGATATGTTATTCAAAAAGAAACGTGAAAAAACCAATCACAAAGAAAATGTTACAAGATGTATTAACTAAATATTATAAAGATGATGCGTTAGAAGCAGAGAAGGTGAATGAATTTATTATAAAACATCGCGAAGAAACGGTAAAGGAAAGTATTACAAGAAAGATAAGCAATAAATCAAAGAATGATTCGGTCTAGATTATGCCAAATTCTGAGATAGAATATCTATCATTATTTTTTTCATATTTTGCAATAATAGCAGGATTTTGTTTTCCAGACATAACATCTTCGGTGTTATATACATTATTCCGTTCATCAATATAATATACGATGCCGCCAATTTCTTTTGCGAATACATTCACATTGTATACCATTGTGGTTTCATTATCTCCCTCGTCGTTGAAAATACCGTGTGGCGTTCCTTTAATATGAGTTCCGCAATATTCAGATACATCTTTGCGTCGTCGTGTGCATTGTTCGCCACTTGAACGCTTGGCATTACATCGATTTTCTTGTGGAACCGAATTTTTAACCCTTTTTCTTTTTGAAATATCTTCCTTTGAGTATACAAGTCTTTCATAATCGTAAATATATGCGACTAATTCATTCATTTTCTGTGTATCATTTTCATCAGTGAATTCGATTAATTTTACTTGGTCTCGAATATTGTTTTTGAAATCTCCAATATACATTTCAAACTTCTTGTTCAATCGCTTTTCCATTTTATTTTCGTATAAATAACTGTTATATATACGAAGAAGTGAATTATTATTTTTTTTCAATTTTATTAGTTCCAAGATGGTGGACGATATTTCTTTCCTCCATCGTATGGAACCGCAAAGTTTTCTTGGATGAGCCATTCATTTATATTGATATCGTCTAAATACACATCTGCGAGAATACGTCCATATTTCTCATTCGATACGTTTCGCAACTCGACCATCTTACCAAAGATGCGTTCGGTCAAAGCATCTCTAACAAAAATGGCGAGTTCCTTTTCCTCGGGCGATTTTCCTCTGATTTCAGGTGTATCAATACCATTTAATCTAACCGAAAAACGAAATATAGGACCTTCTGTATCGGGCAATCTTGCTGCAATAGTGATAGTATCCCCATCATATACCTTGATTACTTTACCAAATCTGACAGGATTAACAAAGATAGTTGTATCACCATACTCAATATTATCTAAATAATCGAACAAATTATCTTCCGATGACATTTTACTAATATATTAAATCTGTTTCTTTTTATGTGTATTTTCAAATTACAATAAAAAATATTAAACCCATTCTCAATTAGAAGAGTTCACGTATAGTATTGAATATAACTCGTGCGTCCAAACACGCAGAACGCAATAGTTCTCTAACGCGTATTTTATCCTTATTTTCGTGAAATGAAATCCTTAATATGCTATCATTATCGTGAGGATGCATCTTTTTAAATCCACAGAAAGACAATTCCTTGTCGGTCATGTAGTATTTTTCATATAGCATAAGTTCAATGGTTTTACCAATAGTATAATCTTCATTTTCAAGGATAATATCAAATGAATTCTCAACAGTATTTTCACTGCGATGAATTTTAATCGTATCAGAATCGATCGACTGAATCAACTGAACCATTTTATTTTGTAAGACGATGCATGCTTTTGTTACAATTTCCTTATTTTCAAATATACCAATTGTTTCTAATATAAAATCAAAACTATTTTCAATAAAATGTCTTTGAACGTCTAGAATATAATAATTTTTTTTCTGGAAAGAGATTTCTTCGGTTGTCGCACCTTCTCCCTTGAGACGATTTTCCTGTTCGTCCCAAATCGTTTTTGCTTTCACATTGTCAATGGTATTACCATAAGCACAATTGGAAACTACATTATACATTCCATTTTCCTTTGCGGTGTGAACCGAAAATTCAGCAGTCAAAGAAATGCGTTCGCCTGGGATAGCATCGCTAATCTTACCACGTAATCGACCGAAATCAATAAACATATTCGTAATCTGGCATTTTGGAAATATTTTGTGTTGTTCTACATCAGTTAGATATTTATCAGTTTCTTTATTTTTAATACGGAAATGTTCGGTAGTTACAAACATTGTGCTATCTGTGTTGTTTTCAACATCAACATCTAGTATATACTTACCAGGCAGAATATCAAGGTCTTGAACCACAACGGGAATGCAACTCAATCTATGTTTTAATATTTCATTATGTAGTCTGGTTGTATTTACAGAAATATTACATTCGTTATTTTCATAAGTTTCAGTATAGAAACTAACAATTGGAATATCAGTCATAATAGTTCTACGAAGTGCGTTTGCTAAACTGACATTTAAACCAGATAAAGTGAATTTATATATAGAACCGTCTTCCGAAATATTGCTAATAATAGGTTTCATCGTGTTATAATTTATACGTTTATAATTTTTATATGGATTTACGATTTAATCAATTTTTTATATTACATAATAAACATCCTCTTCTTGTAAAACATATTCATTTATAAATCGCGTGCGTTCTTCTGATGTGAGTAGTCCAAAAATACTTCGTCCTTTACGTGTATAATCAAATGCGTGTGCGTTTTTTACATTGGCGCCTTCTTTTCCATATGAAGTAATGAATTTATTAACTTGTGAGATGTGTTTTGTTTTGAAGAAAAAATGTCGTTTTATTATTTTCTGGAAAAAAATGCTTACTCTATCCAAGATAAGTGTATTTCTATTACAGAACATATGTAAATCATATAACAATATAGCATCATCGTAATCATACACATATCCATCTTGAACAATATTAAAGTCTGTGTTGAAAGTGCGTATATCATATAAAAGTTCTCGGGATTGTGTTTGATATGTGAATGGAATAATATGATTGATTAATTCTGATGGCAATATAGATAGGTCCAACATTGACATTGTAGTATACAACATATACTATAATGTGTTTTACATATCATTTATGCAATGTATTTATGCGTGTATAATTTTACATATCGTGTAAATTCAGTTTGTCGGATTATTACCTTTGTTTGATTCTTGTTATATTTCTTCGTTTTTGTCGTTTCTTGACTGTTTTTTTCCTTTTTTGCCCAGCTGTATGTGGATTAGAGGCATTAGAGGTCAACATCTCTGTAATTTTTCTGAGTACGTCATCTGGGAGAATTAGTTTGTTTTTATTTATTTGTTCCAATATTGATAACATGTTGGATTTGTTCGTTTGTCTTTTCCGCGTTATTTATGCGCCCATAATAATGAAACTACCAAGCGCAATAAAGAGAATAATGAATGGTAATAGAACCAAGAACCAAGATAACCATCCTGCACCACCTTTGCATAATACATTCAATAACCAAGTCCAAAATATAATATACAATACTTTCAATATGAAAATGCTACTCGTATTCGTAACATCACATGTATAAGAACCTAAACAATACATATCAGTATTACCAAAGTTTTGTATTCCCATAAAAAACAATGCGAATAAAGAAATAGCCAAGTATACAGAAGCAGGTTTACATAATTGTTTGAAACCTATCATTTTGCGATTATTTATATATTACTATAAGATATTTACGTGAATGTCACTCATTTTGTCGGTTTACACACAGTATTTTGTATTCTAATATTTATTCTATATCAACGTGTGTCAACATATGACGACGACAACACATTTTTACTAATCCCAACGCATCTAATACTTCGCCTTCGGGGGTCTTATCAACGTTGGTTTTAGTTAAATATTGAACTTTTTCTAAATCTATACCCTTATTTAACTTTACCCGTCTTACTTCAGATAAATAATATCTGTACTTGTCTCCAAGAACTGTTCCGCAACTAAAACATTTGACAGGAATAATCATTTGTATTAATTATATATAATATAGACTTTTGTTTTTATATATCCTACACTATATTCTTTTCAATTTTTATGTATCGATATTGTAAATGAAAAAAGTATTTATTGCGGTTGGTTTATTACTAGTGATTATTATTTCATCGTTTTGTCATTCTTATGTTATAGAAGGCGCCACAACACAGAATCAAGCTTATTCGCAAGCGACTCAAAGTGTAGATGAAGAGGAAACATCAACACCAACAAGTGATGTTATAGATTATGATCCTACAACTGTTTTACAGACAGATTATAATGATATGCGTCCTACGAATGAAGATGATATTGAACCACCTACCGAATGTACGGAAGATGTCGATGGCAATATAACTGGTCCACCTGGAGTTGCTTGCGTGAAAGATAGATACGGTGAAATAGTAGCGATACCATCAACAGATACAGGAAATTTTGGAACCGCGCTATATTATGAACCCGGAAGTTATCCGTTTGGTATAACGCAATATGTCCCATCCCATTCTGATAGTGTATATTTAAGTCGTGCGTTGGGACAATCCACATTGGGCGAATACATTGACGATGCTACTGTTTTAGGTGGTGAATGTGAAAAGAATAAACATTCACCAATGGAATTAGAACATACTTGTGTAAATACTGATAAAAATAAGTGCGCGTCCATGTCGTGTTGTGTTCTCCTCGGTGGTTCAAAATGTGTGTCTGGAAATGAAAATGGTCCTCACATCAAGTCAAATTACAGTGATACAGCGGTAAGAAATCGCGATTATTATTATTATAAAGGGAAATGTTATGGAAATTGTCAATAAGTATAACGTAAAATTGATTATACATATTTTATTTGTATTATGTGAAAAAGGTGTATAATACAAAAATGACATCGTGTTTAACGACACAATTTTGTCCGCACGGAACCCGCGTATATGGGATAACTTGCAATTACTGGCGTGATAATTACCAATATTACAATAATCCAAATATTACGTGTACCCGTCCAGATGGTATGGGATTCGATTGTTGTTCGTCGCAATCAAATCATCAAGACTGTTGTTCAAGTGAATATTCTACATTGTCACCAACATTAGAACCAACCGAATATTCTTGTCTAAATCAATGCGGTTCTGTGTATTTAACTGATAATTGTTACTGGTATGAGAAACAAAATAAACATATGATTTGTCGAGATGAATTTAATAATTTTAAATGCTGTTCTTATAAGCGAAGTGATTGTTGTCCGTTTAGACAAAATGAATTTATATTATTGACATCGTTATTATGTGTCCTGTTACTGTTGGGATTTGTGTATGTATATTTGATTTATGAAAAGAAATGTGTTTCGCATCGCCGCGTGAATCCATTACTGATGGTGTAATATGATTATCGTTCTGGAGAAGACTGAGGCGACAATTGATAACCTCTTGTCGTTTTTTTCTTAACCAATTTGGTTTTTTCGGGATTTTTTTCACTATGAATTTTATCGTGACACGGTTCACAAATGGATACCAAATTCGCCGGATGATTTTTATGAAAGGACTGAATATATCCATTTTCATTTGATAGAGACTGTTGTTGAAGGTGGTGAATTTCACTACCCATTGTTTTTTTGCAGAGTTCGCACATCCCCCTTATTTTTTTACTATTATAAGTGGTTTTTTTATGATTTAATCCACCAGCACTATCTGGATAATATTTATTACGAATTGAATATGCTTGTTCCAAAAATTCGTCGTCCATATGCAGTGATTTACATACTTCAAGTCCATATACACGCGGACCCGAACCATCTTGTAATTTTCGGTCATATATTAAACAATCTTCTTCTCTATCATACTTCACCGACATATGTTTGGTTGCAATAGTATCAATCGATTGAATTTCTTCATAATCAACCACTTCGTGAAAATGTGTTGCGAATATAAAACAAGAGTTTTTTGTGGATAGGTGCATGAGTCCAGAAACAAAAATACTCAATGCGGATTCAAGTTCTGTTCCAGAGCACAATTCATCTCCTAATACAAGACTATTTTGGTCGGCCATTTTCAAAATAATTCTCAATTCAGACATTTCAACGGCAAATGTAGACAACCCCCTGAATAAATTATCATTCCCTAGAATACGTGAAAATATTGCGGTATACGGTTTATATATGAACTTGCTACACGGGACATACATGCCGGCCTGTGCCATTATAACAGAAATACCTATAGCTCGTATTAAGCTGGTTTTTCCTACTGCGTTTGTTCCATATAATAATACACCGTTATCGGTTTGACCGTCCTTTTCTAATCCAATTGAAATATCATTTGTTACATATAATTCGTTTGTTTGTAATTGTTCGATGAGTGGATGCCGTATATCTTTAACATCAACAAACGATTTCTCCAACTCTTCACAAATGATTGGACGACAATAATTATACGTTTTTGATATATACGTTTTTGTGACAATGACATCTAACTTCGAAATAAAACTTGATATTTGTTCCAATTCAGTGAAATGGTCCAATTCTAGACGCGCAATAACCTCATTATATACCTTTGCAGTCAAAGTATTCACTTTTTCTTTATACGTTTGAATCATAGTTGTGAGTTCAGATATTTCGGGTGAATCAATAATAACATTCGAGCTTGTGCTTTTTATAAATGTAATATTTTGAATTCCGACTTGGTATTCACTACTTAGATCATTTGTTGGTGTTCCTGGACGACTATTCGAAACAGAGTTTGTATTATTTATTTTATGTAGATAAGTTTGTAATGATTTGGAACGTTTTGTAGTTATTTGTAAACAAATGCCTGAACGGTCAGTTTCATGATAACGCACATAATCCGTGTCAGTTTTTTCTTCTTTTTGCATGACCGCATTAAAATATGATTTCAAGTTTTCCATTTTTTGTTGCGACTCAAATAATACATTAATCGCATCATCGAGTACGTCAGATACACCCGCTTGTATAATATTATGTGGAAATTGTGTCATTGAAGAAGTCAACTTGCAATTATCAATAATAAAATGTTTATTCATAAAGACGATTACATTATTCAATATAGTTGTCATATACGCGTGATATTTCGCATCGTCTATTTCTTTTGAAAAATCATCGCATAAATATTTATGAAATTTAGTAGTATAATTTACAAGTTCAAATGAATTGATTTGATCGATGAAACAAATACTATCGAATAGATGTGAGATTGTAGTAGGGATCGCTTTTTTAGTAACAAGTTGACGAGCGATTTTTTCTGTATCCCGAATACTTTTGAACTGCTGTCGATATTCTTGAACTAAAGTATAATTATCCGCTTGATATAAGTAGTCAATCATTTCATATTCCAAATTCAATAATCCTTCATTAAATGTCGGATTTGTTAATTGATAATACAATCTGCGTTTCCCCATTGCGGAACCACATTGATTTAATAAGGAAACTATGGACGTATGTTTTGCGTTTTGTCCGGTTGTATTAGGTGTATCTATTATATTCAGTTGTGCTAGAGTATGATTTGCGAGGACCATTCGATTATTTTTATTATTAAAATCGGGAATGGAAATTTTACGTACTAGTTCTGGGTTATGTTCTTGAATAAAGTTCAATAAATAACAAAATGATTGTGTCGCGTGTATATCTGTTTGAAATTCAGAACAAACATTATATGTATCCTCATTGAAAAACGTAGATAGTATTTGTGTTATATACGTTTGTTGAGAACAATTTGTTACGTTTACGTCTTGTTTATTAATACTGCTCTTTTTATGAATCAATGTTGTATTTATACCTGAATATTGTATAATTGTATCGATTGTATCATTGTCAAACGGATGAATAATTATCAATTCACTTGGAGAGAACATTGACACGTAGCGGTCCAATTCATCAAACGTAGTCGTATTAATATAAAAAGGAGCTTCATACTGAAACATATGCGAGTTTCCTGTAAATATATTCACAACTGACATGCCACATACGAAAGTGTCGTGTGTTACATTATGGTTGTTATTTTTCCGTCTTCCAGTAGGTTTGTATGTTTCAAACCATAAACACATTATATTATTCGAGATATTATTTGTAGTGGTATTTGTATCTGTCTGTAGTAATGTTCCCGACGAATAAATCGTATCCAAGACGCGTGTAATATTTTTACCGTCCTTTTGTTGAATATAAACCGGAATTGTATAACCTGCGTCTGTTAATTTATTTATATATTTTTCCAAGGTATAATCACGAAATCCAGCCATTAATATTTGTTTTTTTTCATACAATGTTTTTTTTTCAGATATGTTCAGTTGGGATATCTCACAAACATTTCCGATATTACTACCTGTAATTTCACCATCTTTTGAACGAAGACCATATATTTCAAAAAATGCTCCTACTTGCAGTAAAACCAATGTTTTATCACCATATATCGCCTTATATTTATTTGTTAACGAGAAGTATTCCGTGTATATACTATTTTCATTCGTCATGCTTACTATTCTATACGCAGTTGTTTTTATGTGTCTTTTCCAAATGTTTAATACATAATAGACGCAAGATATATTATGATATCGCTAATAACTTTGATTAGATAATAACTACGGCGATTTATATATATTGCGTATTTAATAAAGTATAACTGTTTCAATAAAACATCTTTATTGAAAATTTCGTGTGGCATACTATCTACTAATTCGATTACTTGGTCCAGACTATTCAAAATAACATATCTTGATTTACGCATACGTATTTGATTTACAATAATATAAAGGGCGTGTGTGATTTTTTTGATTCTTAACACATATTCGTCTTCGTGTGTTTCTTCTGATGAGTCATCAGGTGTTTCTTCAGGTGTTTCTTCAGGTGTTTCTTCAGGTGTTTCTTCGGGTGTTTCTTCGGGTGTTTCTTCGGGTGTTTCTTCGGGTGTTTCTTCGGGTGTTTCTTCGGGTGTTTCTTCGGGTGTTTCTTCGGGTGTTTCTTCAGGTGTTTCTTCAGGTTGAGAACTTACTAATGGTAATACATTTTCTTTAAATTCGCCAATAATATTTCCTGGCGGTAGAGTATTCATAGTTACTTCAACAATTCTTGATTGTGGATTATATGAATAACCCATACCAAAATGTGTGCTATTTTTCCAAATTAAACAAGTGAAATGACCGGTTCCTGCAGAATATTGTGGATTTGTATAATCATATAATTTAATTTCATCATACCATTTATCAATACTTAACTTTATTAATTTAATCGGTTCGTTAGGATAACCTTGAAAATACGCAAGATTTTCTCCATATTTATCATTGTTGCTATGTTGAAACAAATTGTTTTGTGCCAAATAATACGAATAACTTTGTGAGAACCTTGCTGCCTCATTGTCCCACTTCATTGGTGGTGTGCCGTGTAAAGACCTGTATTTATTAACATAAGCCAACAAATCTTCAATGTCATTATTACTGATTATATATTCTTCAACTGACATATTATATATTATATATAAAGCAACTCATAATATGAGACTAAAATGTTTTAATTAAGTTTGTATTGTGACTATTGTAGCAGTAGTAATATAATTAGTGATACATATTCAGTATTTATATTACAAATTTACACATTCCAAACAAGAACCTGTCTACAAAATTGAAATATTTATTGTTATATAAATTAATGTATATACATATAAAACAAAGCAAAATGGATTACGGACATTATATAGATTTTGAAGAAGAATCTACCTATTTAAAAAAATATAGCGATGAAAATCTACCCTTATATTTTGATGAAAACGAACATCATGTCTATTCATTCGAACACCCACCACCACCACCACCTAAAAAAACACATAGATATTATGCCGAATATATAGAAGAGGAAGACGAAGACGAAATAAGTTGTTCAATATATAATTTCGTAACGACATCGATAAAATATGTGATTCATACAATTGCGACTATAGGTGTAGTAGTTTTCATATCCAGTGTGTGATTACTATTCTTCGCTATTGTGTAAAAAATTAAATAAAAGATTGTCTTCATTGTGATTATGAACTTCGCCACAAATAAGTTGTGAGGTTTCATACATTTTACGCAAAACATCATTGGGTGTAGTAGAACCCACACGAATAAACCCGTGTTTTATAAGATATCGTTTGACATCGTTTATAGGCGTTTGTTTCAACAATTGCGTTTTAGTGGTTGTATGATTTCTTATCGTTTTATTCGACAACAACACAGATACAACAGGTTTTGTAGAACACTTACCAAGATTGTATCTTCGTTTCATGGTTTTCTTTTGATATCTTTTTTTAGGTTTTGATTTTTGCAAATGCGCTGAATTTAATTTCAAATCAACCGAATGATTCAAACTTTGTTTGAAAGAACTATTGACCGCGGTTATAGGCGGACTGGGTATGACGTGACTTTGTATAATTGGTGATGTGATAGTAGGGACTGACTGTTTCGCAATAATGTTTGATGATAATTGTGTTGTGTCACCAATTTGTATTGGTGGACGATTCGATGCGGTACTAGTGCGGAAAGTTGGCAAATTCCCATTTTTCAAACATCCATATACAGGCACTATTGTATTATTCGGTTGATGCAAACCCGCATTAATATTATTTTCATTCATTTGGTTTCTCGTCTGAATAGTCGGTTGATGTTTTAATGTTGTATTATGTGATATAGTTGATTGTTTTGTCTTTTGTTGCTCGGTCAATTTGACCATATAATCTTTTGCGCTTTCAAAATCATTGGCAAACTCGGTTGTATTCGTTTTTGTAGAGGGGGGAGGTACACGTATATCTGGCGTTTCTTTGGTAGTTTTATTATCAAACATTTTGTCATACCGTTGTTGTTGTTGTTGTCGTATTAATTTTAATATGGATTGTTTGCGCAATGTATCATTTTTTTTGGCAGGAGTAATCGACGATTTCATTTTTATTTTGCCCGATTTGACTCTAGGTTCTCTTTTTTTCTGTGTATTATTCTTTGAAAATGAAAAATCATTAAGATTCACCGACAATATCCGTTTTTCTTCCTTCTCGTTCTCCATTATGATTTTGTATAGTATACTTACATAAACGAAAAAAATATGGTCGATTTAACATAACAAATGTTTTTATGTATATAATCCAAAAATAGCAGGGGTCGTTTCTTTGACCTTTTTGTTTCTGATTAATAATGCCAATCCATCGTTCAAATCTTCAATTGTAATTTGTTTTTTTGTTTCATTACTGTTACCATATACCCGCTTTCCGTGTGTTATTTTTACATATGTTACTAGCAATTCAATATCGCGACCAAAATATTCGAATTCTTTTGTATTCGTTTTGAACCATTTTTCTAAAACTGCTTCTTCTATTTCATGTTTCCATTCACATAATTTCAGTTTCTTTACAAATATTTGACTAAGTTCTTTGGATGTATATTTATCGGTTGTAAATCTCCATATAAACCGAGATGATAATCCCTGATTCATTGTAAATAGTTTATCATTAATTTCATTTTCATATCCAGCGATAATAACCATTAAATTATCTTTGTTATCACTTAAACTTTCACATAGCGTATCGACACATTCTTTTGAAAAACTATCCTGTTTGTCGCCAGTTGCTAATGAGTATGCCTCGTCAATAAATAACACCCCATCTTTACATTCGTCTATTACGGCCTTTGTTTTAATTGCGGTTTGTCCTAGATATCCTGCAACCAAATCGTTGCGAGTGACCTTTTTAAATATATTCTTTTTCAATATACCCATTTTAGAATACATTTTCCCTATAATTTTTGCCACTTCTGTTTTACCGGTTCCAGGTGGTCCATAAATGACTGTATGTTTATAATCGTGACTAGTTCCATTTATATGGAGTTTTTGAATAAAATAGAGTATTTGGTATAATATACTCTCTTTTATAGAAGACATGCCTATCATATTGTTTAATTCATTCAGTTCATTGTGAATATTATGTAACATTTTCAAATCAATATTATATTCTGTATCGTCTTCGTGCTGGTTTGTTTCAATAATCTTAACTAAATCATCAAGTGTATTCACACGAATCTCAATACATTTTTTTTTTTTTGGAACCAAAATGGTACTATCTGCATCCACATTTACATTTGTTTCGTTTTCATTTTGCCATTTTTCATAACTAGTAAAATCGTGAATAATAGTAGAACTATTATCAGTTACTTGATATGGCGCGATAGTATTCTCACTTAATATACTACATTCTTTGTTATAATAATTATTATTTATGATATAATCCAAGTTGCATTTATCTTGTTGTGAAAAAGACGATTTATTATTATAATTATCTAAAATATCTACAAAATCCGTATATTTATGTCGTTGCATTCTACTTGTGTATACACATACTTCGTTTCTAATTCGTTTTTACGAATGATAAAAAATTGAATCTATTAATAAGAAATATTATACAGAATAAAGAACCATATTTTATACTAAAACAGTTTTAGCAAGATGTTTTCAGAACCTCAGCTCGATAAAATGTCGTCAAAGATATCATCAAAATTAACCGAAGTAGAAGAAGCAATCACAAGTGAACTGCAAAAAACAATGGATGAAAAAGAACACGAGTTATTAGATCATCTCGGTGATTATATCGAAGAACCATATTCAATTATCGAATCGTATTTTGAAGGAAAATATCTTGAACGGTTGGTAAGACACCAAATCGAATCATACAATTATTTCATTAACTATCAGGTCCAAAGGACAATTGATATGTTTAATCCGGTTGTAATTCATTCTGAAAACGATTACGTTGAAGAAAAAGGTAAGTATTTCTTGGAAGTTGTATTGGAATTTGTAAATATAAAAATGTATCCTCCACAAATCCACGAAAATAATGGTGCTACCAAAACAATGATGCCCCAGGAAGTAAAACTGCGTAACTTTACCTACGCATCTATGATGACGACCGATTTAAAAATACAGTATATCATTCGTAATACAGATGGCATGGATAATCCACGCATCATTGAAAAAATGATTCCTAAAATCAATATTGGCAAAATACCGATTATGTTAAAGTCTTCGATTTGTGTGTTGAACCAACCGAATCAAGTGCTTAATCCAGAACATACGGGGGAGTGTAAAATGGATGGTGGTGGATATTTTATAATCAAAGGTTCGGAAAAAACCGTATTGGGTCAAGAACGCGCGGCCGAAAATCGCATCTATTGTTTTGACGGAAAGAATACCACAAAGTGGAGTTGGTATGCTGAAATCAAGTCTGTTCCCGACCATAAATGTATTTCCCCCAAACAAATCGAAATGATGATTTCAACAAAAAATAACGGATTTGGAAACGGTATTTATGTAAATATTCCTCGTATAAAACAACCTATCGAATTATTTGTAGTGTTTCGTGCTTGCGGTATACTAACGGATAAAGACATTTGTAATCACGTAGTATTAGATATAAATGACAATCAACATACAAAGATATTGAACTTCCTTCAAGCATCTGTGGTTGATGCGAAAGATTATATGACACAGGAAGATGCGTTATCTCACATTACATCATATGCTTCATATACTCCTATAAATATTGACAAGGAAACCGGTGCTATAAATAAAAGAAAGTTCGCAAAGGACGTATTGGATAATGATTTATTCCCACACTGCAGAACAAAAGAAAGTAAAATGTATTTACTAGGTTATATGGCGAAACGTTTGATGCTGGCATCATTCGGTCATATACCACCAGATGACCGCGATTCTTATACAAACAAGCGCATTGAGTTAACTGGAACGTTACTGAATAACCTGTTTCGTAATTATTTCAATAAATTAATAAAAGAAACCCAAAAACAGGTTGTTCGTGAAATCAATACTGGGTCGTGGCGTTCGATGGAAGATTATGAAAACATTATAAACACTACAAACATATATAAAATTATGAAATCTACGACGATTGAAAATGGACTGAATCGTGCCCTATCAACCGGTGATTTTAGTATCAAACAATCAAATAGTAGCAAGGTCGGTGTAGCACAAGTATTAAGTCGCCTCACGCACGTTTCGGCACTAAGTCACTTGCGTAGAATTAATACTCCACTTGAAAAAAGTGGCGAGTTGATTGCTCCTAGAAAACTGCATAATACAACCTGGGGATTTCTTTGTCCTGCGGAAACACCGGAAGGTCAGTCTATTGGTGTTGTAAAAAATATTAGTTATATGGCGCATATTACTATACCAACAAATAGTTCTTCCTTGTATGATTGCGTAGAACCACATATACTATCTGTATGCAACGCAACCCCATTACAATTAAATAACAAAACAAAGGTCTTTATAAACGGTTCATTTATTGGTATATCGGAGGACCCATCTAACCTATATGACAATCTAAAAGACAAAAAATCAAAAGGTATTATTAATATTTATACTTCTATCATATTTAATATCAAGGATATGGAAATTCGCATATGTAATGATGGTGGAAGATTAACTCGTCCTATATTCCGTGTCCGCGACAACAAGGTGTTAATTACAAAAGAGATTATTAATAAATTAGTCAAAAAGGAATTGTCGTGGAACGATTTGCTCACCAATTGTAAAATCGACGAATCTGTGATTGAATATATTGACCCAGAAGAGCAATCTTGTGCGATGATTGCTATGAAGGCTAAAAACGACTATTTGCATAAAGATTTGACAAAAAATTACAATTATACGCACTGTGAGATTCACCCGAGCACCATATTCGGCGTTCTCGCTTCTTGTGTTCCATTCCCAGAACACAATCAGGCTCCAAGAAATACATATCAATGTGCGATGGGAAAACAAGCAATGGGTGTATATGCTACAAATTTCGACCAACGAATGGATAAAACCGCGTATGTATTGAATTATCCGTCGCGACCATTGGTTGATACCCGATTAATGAATTTTATCCACCTCAACCAAATACCATCTGGAACACAAATTCACGTTGCGATTATGACACATACCGGATATAATCAGGAAGATAGTGTATTAATTAATCAGGCCGCACTTGACCGTGGACTATTTCTTGCAACTATATACCATACTGAAAAAGATGAAGATAAAAACATTATCCGTGATGAAATCATACGTTGTAAACCGGACCCTGCTACTACAAAGGGGGTTAAATTTGGTAATTACGAAAAATTGCGCGAAGACGGATTTATGCCCGAAAATACATTAGTAGAAAATCGCGATGTAATTATTGCCAAGACAGTACCCATCAAGGAAAACCGAAATGACCCTACCAAACTAATCAAATATGAAGACCAAAGTAAGCGTTTCCGCACAACAGAAGAATGCTATATCGATAAAAATTATACTGGGCGAAATGGCGACGGTTATAATTTTGCGAAAGTGCGTATAAGAACTCTTAGAAAGCCAGTATTGGGTGATAAGTTTAGTTCAAGACACGGACAAAAGGGTACTGTTGGTAATATTATTCCAGAGTGTGACATGCCATTTACACGCGATGGTATGCGTCCAGATATTATTATTAATCCACACGCAATTCCATCTCGTATGACAATCGCACAATTAAAAGAAACCTTATTGGGTAAGGTCTTACTCGAACTTGGTTTGTTTGGTGATGGAACCAGTTTTGGCAATTTGGATATTTCTACCATTTCGAAGGAGTTGCAGAAATATGGTTATGAAAGTCACGGAAATGAGATATTGTATAATGGATTGACTGGGGAACAACTTGAAACAAGCGTGTTCCTTGGTCCAGTATTTTACCAAAGATTAAAGCATATGGTATCAGACAAGCAACATAGTCGTTCAATTGGTCCAATGGTAAATCTAACACGTCAACCAGCGGAAGGTAGAAGTCGTGATGGTGGATTTAGAATAGGTGAGATGGAACGAGATGTTATGTTAGCACACGGTATGACACAGTTTTGTAAAGAACGATTGTATGATGTTTCAGACAAGTATAGCGTTCACGTGTGTAATAAGTGTGGAATGATTGCGTCTTATAATGACGGAAATAAAAATAGACAATATGAACGTGCCGACTTTACAATCCATTTGTGTAAAACCTGTGAAAATAGGTCGGACTTCTCGCTTGTTAATGTGCCATACGCATTCAAATTATTATCACAAGAACTACAAACCATTAATGTCGTTCCGCGTATCATAACCGAATAATGTGTAATATATGCGAAAATAAAATAGTTTTTTGTTATAACTAACAAACTTTTTTTTTGAATGGAAGACGATTTGCCTTCTGTCGATGATAATAGTGAAATTAAAGATTTAAGACGGTCTTCAGAATTTCGGGGAACAACGTTCTCGAATTATAAAAAAAACACTGTAAGAAAAAATCTAATAGACAGCATGTTACATTCCAAAGTAGAACCAGCGTGTTATTGGTCTATCGAACTTATATGCGCCGGTCACTTTGCAGAACTATGGGATATTTTTCTTCAATATGTCGGCAAGCATATTCATATTGGGAATCCGAAAATTGTTATTTATTTAGAAAGACGATTCGAGATGTTCCGCAGTATTATGGAGACTGCTAATTTTACAGATGAAACGCAATTGCGAAATCACCCCACCATCAGACAAATGTTTGCGGAGATTGTCAGCACTTTATCTATTTCACCAAGAAAACACACATTCGAACATATAAAAATTAAACGCGAAGAAGAATTCGATATGACACAAATGAAAGACCGATTGAAAGCAGATGATGTTACATATGCAAGTGAGATTCTACGTGGGGACGACCCAAAAGAATTGTTCGTTTCGATAAACGAATTGTCTTATCATTTATCCCCATTGCATACAAATACCGTAGAGGCCTGTTACTGGATAGAATGGATTATTGAGTTTGACGCTATATGTAAAAAGCGAAAACAAGAATGTAAATGTCAAACGCGTGGCAAAACCCCCGTAGACAATAAATATAATAAAGATATAATCTGGATTGTATGGGACGCACTATTTTATTACGCAATATTAAAACAGAACCCATTTATAGAACAATTAATCACATCAATATATAATCTGTTTTGTATTAAATACACTACCGCTATGTGTAAAAAACGACGATATTTATTATATTTTGCGGTGGCAATTATAGTCGAACACGTGCCAAATAATATTGAATTAATGCCAAATAAAAACACTATTACGACTGTTATGAAACAAATCAATATTCTATACAAACAAGTAAAGAAAAATGAAATCAAACCAAGCACAGAATACCTTTTTGCTAATATGGAAAAGGAAAACGAATTTGAAAAATCAATGATAAAACTGAATTTAGTCAACTCGGTTGATATTTTCAATAACAAATAATTATTATTCACTATCGTCTTCATCTTCATCACTTTCATCACAGGCATTTCCACAAAGATATTGTCCACTACCTTTCATTTGAACAACATCTTCTTCTTTTCCACATAGGCTACAACCGGCTTCTTGATTATTTGGCTCTTCTTGTACGAATAAGATGTCTCCCATTCCATCATCATTAAAATATCCATCACATAGGCAACATTTTTTCCACTGATCCTCTTGATAAGTATCTTCAGTATCTTCTTCAAAATCCCAATCAGGTGGATATCTTTCACAATCCATGTTTTCACATAATTTAATGTTTTCTTCTACAGCATCATCTTCCTTTTTTGTAGATAAATCATATGCTATATTATTTGTGAAATTCATTTTTGTAATTTTATTAATTATTACTAATATTATTACTAATATTATTAGTAATTTATGTAAATCAATTTTTATATCATAATCATCAGTAGCATAATTCAAAATTTTATCTTCATTATTATATTTTGGTGTAAATGATTGGGACTCAAATACAAAATTACTTTATATTGTAAGAGATGATTATTTACACCCTTGGTAATTTACACCCTTGAAGATTTAAAACCGCACCCTTTATGTATTTTTTTATATTTTTCTACGAATAATATACATGACTACACATAAGACCGAAGATTATAAAAATTCTGCGGTTAAATATTACTTAAACAATGATAATGGAGATGGATACAAACGAACTTGTAAAATATTTGATTGTAAAAAATCCACATTTCGTGATTGGGTAAAAAGATATAAAACTTCTAAAAATCTTACGAGACGAAATAGAAAACCAATGTCGTATAAAATTACAAAACCACAAGTAAATACTGCTTTAGATTTATTGAAACAAAACGAGCAACTTACTATGAACGAATTGGCGTTTGATATGAAACAAAAATATAAGGAGTTTGATATAACATCTCAACATTTAGGACAGATTGTTAGAGATAACAACAAAACCAGAAAAAGAACAAGACATGAGCATTTTCCAAAAGAAAGATACAAGAAACCTATTGATAAACAGACAGAATTGGATAAGTTTTATAGTAAAATAAAACAATTTCCTATCAATAAAATTATTTGTTTAGATGAAACAAGCGTAGGTTCTGCATTAAAACCAACTTATAGTAGATGTAATTTAGGTAGACGTTGTGTAATAAAAACTACAAATCAATTTGTATTTCGTAAATTTACTTTATTAGTAGCAATAAGTAATTCAAAATGGGTAGGTAAAGAATTATATGAAAAGGGTGGTGGTCTTATTGCTGGGAACTGGTTAAAATAGGCGTATTACACGTTCAAGTGCTCTAAATAAAAAAAGGTCTTCGATTTTATGACCGTTATTTGTTTAGAGGTTACAATATAAATTGGTTACAATATTAATTAGTTAGTAAGAAGGGGGCGAGCGTTTGTTTCGGACATAATAGTCTTGTGCGTCAGGTCATTGTTCGGATAATCTGCAAAGAGGACAACATCGATGTTGGCATCATTCAGTAGATGTTTGGGAATGCCGGCAATATAATCAGAACCTCCCCCGGCTGATCTGGGAGGAAGACCAAAGTCCTCGGGTTCTCTTTTGTATTTATTATGTTGTGTCACGGTTGTCTTTTGTGGAGAAGGGGTCTTGGTCTGGACCGAAACGTTGTTGGTAATAGGAGATGACATTGTTGTTGTTGTTACTTGTTATAAGATTTGATACCACTGTTTAGATGTAAAAAAAACTTTCAATTTTATGCACCTTTTTCGGTAAAAATAGGCGTTTTACACATTCTAACATACTTACACTAATTTAAGTATGTTATTACGCAATCGCGTTGAATATTTAAAAAGCAGAGCCAAATGAACCACCTACAACACCATTTGCAGCCATTGGTCCCATAGACATACCATATCCGTCATCCATTCCCTGTGACGGCATCATATGGTCGTATGAGTTCGACTGCTGTGTGGTAGCAGTAGGGGCAGGAGGGAATGTATCATTTTGAACGTTGGTGTTATCTAAATAATCGGATTGACTCGGTGAATGACCGGTAGGTCTTGATACACGAACATTTTTCTTTTTCTCATTTTTGGACTCATAGCTTGGACCATTCCATAACTCATATAATCTATCCACCATAATATTAACCTTTAACCCTAGTTTGGTTTGAACGCTTAATACAATAATTAAGAATGCTAAAATCACACAGGTAACAGACAAATCGTCATACTTAAATCCACTATATGTTGGAATATACGTGATCATGCGATGAATAATTATAATACCCGCAAACATTACTGTTAATTGGATAAAAATTTCAGCTAAAATCTCTAAACTTGATTTTTCGGGGTCGGCATCAGGTAAATATTGTTGGATACTCTTGTTCAATACTACAACCGGCAAGACGCCCATGAATGAATATTGCAAAGCGTTAAATATCTCTGCTTGACTCTCTTCGTTCGTTGAGAATACGTGTGTCAAGAATGTGTTTTTTTTAAAATCTGTGTTTTCACTTAATATTTCCATTTATTCGTATACATTTTCACGAGATTTTTTTTTTTTAGACCTAAGCTATCATTTTCATCTTTATTGTTTCATGATGTTTGTAATCATTTAATTGGAAATCTTCGATTGTATAATCATCAATATTTTCCTTTTTGTTTAAAATAGTGACTGTTGGAAATTCGTATGGTGTTCTCTTAATCTGTTCTTTCATGTCTTCTAAATGTTCTTCATATATATGACAATTCCCCATATAGTGTATAAATTCATACGCTTCTAAATCACAATGTTTCGCTATTAAATGTGTTAAAAAACTATAAGACGCGATATTAAAACATTGACCCAATGCTGTATCCACTGACCTCTGGTATAAACTACAACTCAGTTTATTCCCATCTACTACATTGAACTGAAATAATACGTGGCAAGGTGGAAGAGCACCTTCATTTACTTGACACGGGTTCCACGCAGATACTACCATTCGTCTCGATGAACGTTGTTCGGGGTCTTTCAAACATTTTATTACATCTGCTAATTGGTCTATACCACTTCCACTATAATCGTGGTCGCAACCCAGATAAGGTGCGTTGAAATTCCGCCACTGATATCCATAAATGGGTCCCAAGTCTCCTTCTGTATAATGTCCCAATCCACGACTCTCCATAAATTCTTTCGTCGAATTGCCATCCCAAATACGAACTTTTTGTTGATTCAAAATTTTGTTATCGGTATTTCCAGAAACAAACCAAAGTAATTCCTTTAAACACGTTTTCCAAGCGGTTTTCTTTGTTGTTAATATTGGTATTTTATTATTTTCTAATGAAAAACGCATTGCGGAACCGAATCCACATTTTACATTGCCGTTTCTACCAGTCTCGTCATTTCCTTCAACTAATAAATCATCTAATAGGTTTAAATATTGATATTCCTCATGACGATTTTTTTTTTCCGTATCATCTTTTGAATAACAATTTGTTTCAATTACATTCTTCAACATAACGAATCAATTATAATATATATACGCAAACTCATTTAAATACATTTTGTCACAAAATATATACAAGTATTATGAGTTCTTCAAACGCGGCCGCCATTAGACGACGCGTTACACAACCATCTACAGCGAACCCTAATCTGCCTCCTTCCCAGAACGCAAGTCAACCGAAAACAAATCAATCAATGACTATCCAACAAGCAATGATTTCAATGGATAAACGTCTCAAAGAATTAGAACAACCCAATAGTCAGGTTGATCCTACCCCCGAAAATCTTGATGTTCTCATTGGAGAAATAAACCATCGATTTGAATTGGTTGTTACTGAACTTGCAGAACTGAAAGATACCTTACTCAAATTACAAACATATACAATGGATGTGAATAAAACGTTATTAGATGAACGTATTAATTTGATGTCAGATATTGGTATTTCAAGAAAATTAAACACATCCGTCCAAACAGATACCGATTTAAATAGTGTAATTACTATTCAATCCGAACAATCCAAAGCGAGTGTGGTTACATTTGATTTATCAAATTCATCTCAAGTCTAATATGTATCAAGAGGTAATTAGTTTCAATCAAAAAAATACAATATAAATATAAGTTATTATTATATTGTATCATGTCACAATCGAATTTCTTAACAAATATCCAACAATTACAAGATAAATATTATGATAAAAATAACGGGAAAAATCGAATATTTAAAACAAAACAGAAAAATGAATGTGCCGAAGAAGTGTCACAACAAGTGGGATTAGATACATTGCTTCAATATTCCGTATTTATATTAAACGATAATGAGATTCACGTTGATTATACCGTTTTGAAAACGTATATCAGTCCATCTAATTATAAAAGCATTATTGATTATATTATTTATGTTATCAAATACACATTAGATAAATATTCATCATTTAGTATTATTATTAATTTGGATACATTTACTATCACGGCATTTGAACGACATCGTGGTATTATAACACAATTTTGTGACTCAACCATCGATTGCGAATTTTCACCAAAACTTACGAAATTAGTTATAAGAAATTCACCTAGTTTTATAAAAACGTCCATACAGACGTTTGGTTCTCTTATTCCTGATAATGTATATGGAAAACTATCGGTCTTATCCAAAGTGAAAAAGTAACTTGCGTAGTAATTGTATTCATATTTTACATTGATATATGTATACAATATGAATTATTTTTTTAATATATTGATTTTTTTAATGGTTCTTTTTCTTTATATACACATTGCTGCGCAATTAAAAACAAGTGAAGATTTAGAGATATATGAAATGGACTATACAAATAACCAAAATTTACAAGAGATTTGTGAATTAAAACAACCTGTATTATTTGATTTCAAACCGATTTCACCTACTTTCTATGAAAATATTACATCGGATTTCATCGAAGAACACGCATCTCAAGATGTCATTGTTAAAGATATTCAAGATTACGATCATGTCGCGGATAGCGTCGATTCGATTGTGCTTTCAGCAGAGAGCGCAACCGGATTAATGAAAACGGATACACGTTCTCGCTATTTTACTGAAAATAACCACGAATTCATAGAAGAAACCAGCGCATACGAACAGTTTTACGAAAATGATTCCTTATTGAAACCAATGTTCTCTGTAGTCACTAAATATGACATTATGTTTGGTTCAGATAACACATATACCCCTTTACGCTATCACACAGATTCACGTCGTTTCATTTCTACGCAATCTGGTAAAATAAAAGTGAAAATGACCCCGTGGAAAAGCACCAAATATTTATATCCTAACCGGGATTTTCATAATTATGAATTTTGGTCACCTGTAAATATATGGAAGCCCAATGCAAAATACAAGAAAGAATTAGATAAAATGAAATTTTTAGAGTTTGATGTTGAACCTGGTTATGTTCTCTATATTCCATCTTATTGGTGGTATTCCATCCAATTTTCTGAACCAGATACCCTTGCAACATCATTTCAATATAATACCATTATTAACTGTGTATCAAACGCGCGTAATTTATCATTATATTTTATACAGCAAAATAATACGACCACGCGAGTCGCAAAAAGTATTCCTATTGAACCTACTCATATAACTGGTGATAATGATTCTGACACCGAAGATGAAATATCTAACGAAGAAAACGACATTCCTATCAATACATAACAAAACAGTATAAACGTATTTATGTTCGTTTACTTTATAGCAGACATGTCTGAAAATGGTGAGTATTTACCAAATTCCTATGTTATGGAAAAACATCTAAAGAATGAAGTGTTGCCGGACTTTCATTTGGAAACTCGTTTAAAATTAGTAGAAAAACAGCTTTCTCAATATGAAAAGATGTTTGATTCACAAACGAAACAGATTATTCGATTGGAAGAAAATGTAAATGACCTAAAACAATTGTTATCGGGCAAATCTTTCATGCGTAGCCTATCGTCCGAAAATTCGGAACCTGGTTGCTTTCAATAATTATTTTCATGATTACATATTTGATAATCCTGAAAATTACACAGTTATTAGTTTACTACCTCTTTTGATTGATATGTCACTCATTCCACAGTAATCACCTTGTTTCCCTTCTTGATTGCTATGTCATCCAGTATGTTTGTAAATATCTTATTGCGGAATATAGGTTCGTTTCCATTCAATCGATTATTTCCCAAACAAACTGTGCTATATTTGATTCCTTCCTCAACCAGTGGTCCCTCCTCCTCGACATGTTCAGGGTTCTCTTTCATCCATTGATACATCATCCTTTGGTAGGAAAGGTCAATCCTCCTTACAATATTCTTGGTTTTCTTGTTCTCAATATCCTTCGCCCATTTGTCATTTTCTTTTACATAGATTACCTCTCGTTTTACATCCGTACATTGAAGTGGTCGGTTGTGCGGTTCCAATTTATGAAGTTCCTTTCGGAAGATATCAGTGAGCCCCGTAATGAACCCCACTTCGCCCGTATTCACATAATCCTGGGAGGTTAGTTGGATGGATTGCAAGAATTCGTCCAGATTGATTGCGTCCTTGCATGTTTCATTCAAATAAAACTGTAAATTGAACTGATTGTTCTGGGTATTATTATTACTATTCGTTGTGTTACCGAGAGAACCATTTTTGATTGCCTCTAAAAATTGTTTCTGTAAATCCATCATTTGTTTTTGCAATTCACCCTTTTCTTCGTCTGTTTTTCTCCGGTCTTCTTCGTTTCTTCGTTGTTGTTCTTCGGTTCTTCGTTGTTGTTCTTCGGTTCTTCGTAACAATTCGTTTTTTTCTTCTTCATTTTTTAATATTAATTCTTGAAACATAGTATTTTGCTCTAATAACACGGTTACGAATTCATTTTTGGGTTCTGATTCCGATGATGTTTCATCACATAAGTTGTCTTGGTGTAATTGCGAGCACGTCTTTTTATGGGCGTGTAAACTCTGTCTATACTTGTATTCTTTGCCACAAATACAATCAAATGTATTATTGCACGTCAATGTTGCGTCAATATTGACGACCGTGTGGTGTTTACGATTCGATATTTGAGAACAATTTATTTTATGAGCGTGTAGGCTCTGTCTATATTTATATTCTTTTCCACAAACACATCCAAATATATTATTGTTTGTCAATGTATTGTCAATATCTGTCAATGTATGATGCTTACGAGTAGATAAATGAGTTAGATAGTTTTGTTTTTTGCTCGTATGGAACGAACAACATTCGCACGAAAAATTATTTGATTGTTTTGATTGTTTTGATTGTATTTTGTCAATCATTTTGTATATATTACATTGACAAAAAAAATCTCTAAATCATTTGCCACGAAAATGACTTATTTACACAAAAAATGATGCAGTGAAATAAAAACATCTAAAAAACCAATTTAAAGCATTTTGCAGTGAAGCCAAAAAAACACCTATTTGTAAAAAGTCGAGACCGATTTTCAAATCTGGACATTTATAAATGTCCATTACTGAAATTCCATTTGCTTTTTCAATTTACGTTGTTTTTTATAGGTTATACAATTCCAATTACTAATATTGAAATTGTAGTTATAATAT